>Ga0207908_1000103_pt1 | contig 36765 bp, 33 predicted proteins | sample MalvirmetagMSP81_FD_184224 | JGI IMG/M metagenome (GOLD analysis project Ga0207908, IMG submission 184224) | Marine viral communities from the Deep Pacific Ocean - MSP-81 (SPAdes) | ecosystem: Environmental > Aquatic > Marine > Oceanic | place: Pacific Ocean | collected 2011-04-18
ATCACAGCCCTTGGGACGGTACAACGTGAACCCTGTATCAATTTGTTCCTGTGTGAACCCCTCCGCTAAAAGCACGTCTTTGGGGATGTCGGCAGGTTGTCTACAAGAGTTACAAAGCCGGCGGCCCAGGCGCTGGGCGATAATCAGGCTCACCGACGTGGCGATGTTGAAGGAGGGGACCCCCATGTTCATCATGCGCGTGAGCGTTTCCGCAGCACTGTTGGTGTGCAGGGTCGAGAGCACCAGGTGCCCTGTTTGTGCCGCTTTGATAGCAATGTTGGCCGTTTCCAGGTCGCGAATCTCACCCACCATGATGATGTCCGGGTCCTGGCGGAGGAAGGCTCTCAATGCCTCCGCAAAGCCGAGGCCCACCCTGGTATTGACGTTGACCTGGTTGATGCCTTCCAGGTTGATTTCCGCAGGGTCTTCGGCTGTGGAGATGTTCCTTTCTGGTGTGTTCAGTATGTTCAGGCCGGTATAAAGGGAAACCGTCTTGCCTGAGCCGGTGGGCCCCGTCACCAGTATCATTCCCTGTGGCTGCTCAAGGGCGTCCAGGTACAGTTGTTTCTGTTCTTCCTCATACCCCAGGACATCAATGCCGAGCTTCGCCTGACTTGGGTCGAGAATCCGCAGAACGATCTTTTCTCCCCACAGTGTCGGGAGGGTATTGACCCGGAAATCGATGGCCTTGGTTTTAGACAGCTTCATCTTGATCCGGCCGTCCTGGGGGACCCGGCGCTCCGAGATATCCAGCTGCGCCATGATTTTTACCCGGGCAGAAATCTTCGGGGCCAGCTTGATGGAGGGCCGCGACATTTCTTTCAGAATGCCGTCGGTGCGGTATCGAACCCGATAGGTTTTCTCATAGGGTTCAAAGTGAACGTCCGAGGCCCCCCCGCGAATGGCGTCAAGAAGCATCTTGTTCACGTACTTCACGATGGGGGCATCGTCTACTTCGCTCGTCGCGGCAACGGCATCGTCTTCCTGGTCGCCGCCTTCCGTTTCAACGCCTTCAAGGTCGGCGTCATCCAGATCACCCATCGACGTATCGTGGGACTCAAGATACTTGTCGATGGCTTCCCGGAGCTTGGCGTCGTCAACCAGGATGGCGTCTGTACTCAAACCGGTATTGAATTTGATCTCGTCCAGTGCCTGAATGTTGGTTGGGTCGGAGACCGCAATAAACAGCCGGTTCCCTCTTTTATAGAGGGGTAGGGCGTTGTGCTTGCGTATCAGTTTTTCATCTACGACCTTATCGGGCATCATCTCCGGCATAAAGGCGTTGAGATCCAGAACTGAAACACCGAACTCCATCGCAGCGGAGAAGGCGAGTCCTCCGCTGTTCGCCAGGTTGTTCTGTACCAGGTAGGTAATGAGTGGAATGCGGTTGTGGGATGCTTGGAGAAAGGCATCTTTCGCAGTGGATTCATCAATAAGCCCGTCATCGACGAAGCGTCTCGCCAGGCCCGTAAGCGTTACATTGCTTTTATTGGTAGACATAAATTGTGTAAAAAACGCAGCCTAAGTGTCTGAAACGGATGTTGGTCTAATGGAGTGAGTTTAGATGGCTGGCAACGGTTTGGAAAGGCGTGCGGGCAATGAAGTGGTCTTGTGCCCGGAAAACCGGGTGCTTACGGATGTGTCATCTGACAATAATTGTCACCCAGTGACGTGTGAGGGCATAGGGTCGACTTCTTTTGTCGATGCGATGAATTTCACAATGTTTTATAAAGTGCTGATAATAAGGCGTTTGTCGGCGGTTGGCTTTAGTTGGCACGAGCAATGCTTAACAAAACCCAGGCTCTAGATACCGGTCACGGGGTGCGACTCCGCCGGGCCCGGGCCGTATCGAGTGGATTAACGACAAACACAGAGGTCGACTAATGAAGAACATTCAAATGAATCACGCCCAGAAGGGTTTCACACTGATCGAACTGATGATCGTAGTTGCGATCATCGGTATCCTGGCCGCTGTTGCTATTCCTCAGTACCAGGACTACACCGCACGTACACAGGTTTCTCGTGTAGTTGGTGAAGTAAATGCGCTGAAATCCAACGCCGAAAGCATTTTCAACAATGGTGGTGTGGTTGCGTACACTGACGATGTTACTGTTAGTCCGCGTGAAATCGGTATTGGCTGGACTGGCTCTAACCTTGTTGATGGCAGTTATGGCGGTCTGGCTGGTCTGCAGATCACAAACGGCGGGTCTGCTAACCTTTCTTGGTCTGTTACTATGGGTACGGACGCTTCTACGGCCGTCTCTGGTGCTGTTATTACAGTTAGTCGCGATCTTACCGGCGCATACACTTGTACTGTCACCAACGGTCCGACAGCTCAGGGTTGGAAAGACTCATACGCACCTGCTGGTTGTCCTCACAGCTAAGTTGAACTGTCTCGCAGCTTGAAAGTTGTAAGTCAGGAATGCTTGAGAACCCCGCCATCCGGCGGGGTTTTTTGTGTATATTCACAAAGTGGTGTATCGGCTTGGCTGGGAGGCAATGCGAGTGACTAACGCAAGGTTAAATTGGTGCTCATCTGATTTGGTTCGTCCGAACTCTCATCGTTTCCTAGCCTATTTTCTTTTACCTGTATTCATTGCCGTTATTCTGATCTCCCTGTTTTTTGACTTCATGCCCACCGTATTCGGTGCCTACTCTGATCAGAGGTTTTTCCAGCTGGGTCTATTGCTGGTTTCTGCGGTCGTGTCGCTGGTGTGGGCTCCCTCGACGGGTGAAAGCCAGAGGCTGATTTCCTCCAACTGGCCGGTTTTTCTTGTGTCGGCGGCGTTTCTGTTGCTGACGACTCCCAATTCATCTGGAGAGCATGCCTGGGTTGAGCCCGGCATGTATGCGCTGTATTTCGTGTCCTTTGCACTGGTGGGCTGGCGGATTCACGAACAAGGCTTATCACAGTCTGCGGCAGTGGCGCTGGTATATGTTGCAACGATTGGATGCTTTTTCTATGCAGCCATGACAATGACGGTGTACCTCTTCGCCATCGCTGATGAATTTTCTGAACTAACTGATATCATTCCCTGGGGTTTCGTCAACATGCGTTACTGGGGCCATATCGCGACCTGGTTGTTGCCAATACTGCCTTTGGCGCTAATGTATGGCTCTTTTAGTAAGAACAGGTTGTGGCATATCGGCGTCAGTTTTACGGCCGCGATTTGGTGGTGGATGATTTTTATGACCACTGCCAGGGGTTCTATGTTGAGCATTGCTCTCGCAGGCTTCGTGGCCTGTCTGTTGTTCGGTAGGGCAGTCTTTCCTTGGTTAACGATCTCCTTTCGATTTATTGTATTCGGTGGTCTGGCTTGGCTCCTGTTTTCCTTCGCGATCCCTAGTATTGGCGCGGAGGAAGTAACGGTTCGTGTTATTAAAGCTGGGAGTTCGGGACGTATACCGCTCTGGCTGGAGGCCTGGTATATGAGTCTGCAGCATTTTCCTTTTGGAATGGGGGCTCAATCCTGGATCACTCATCAGGCAATCAGCGAAGGTTTTCCGAGTAGTGCAAGGCTGGGGCACCCACATAACATGTACCTGATGTGGGCAGCTGAATATGGATGGTTGCTACTCGTCACTGTGGGAATTCTGATTGCGATGACTTTGAGTAATCTCGTCACTAAAGCCGTTCAGGTTCGGGCCTGTGCCTACAAGCAGCCAGAAGTGTTGATCGCGTTTACCGCGTCTGCTGTAGCAGGGTTTGCGCATGCTGGATTGTCGGCAGTCTTTATTGTTCCTGCATCAATGCTTGTGGGTTTCCTTTTGCTGATGGTTTTCTGGGCCTTGAACCTGCCGGATGATGGCTCAGCTGAAAGCCTATCGAAGCGGGATGCTCCTTATGTCTACAGAAATGGTCTGAGTATCTTACTGGTCATAGTCGTCGTTGCCGGCGGCTTCATTTGGTTTAAACAGGTATGGGTGTACCATCAGGCGATGCTGGCCGATTTAAGCTGGTATGAGGAGAGCCCCGGTGCTGCTTACTGGCCGAGGTTCTGGTTTCATGGAAATTTCCCCCGCCCTGAGAGTTGAATGATTTTGGCCTAATGCTTGCAGGTAAATGGTTACGCTGAGTTTTTGGAAGTTAACCATGTCTAGAAAGCACCACGGCTTTACACTTATAGAATTGATGATCGTCGTCGCGGTCATTGGCATCATCGCGGCGATCTCGATCCCCAGCTATACTGGGCAGGTCATGAAATCCCAGGTAAATCGAGCTGTTGGCGAACTCGCTGCGTATAAGTCTGCAGTTGAGGAGCGCTTGGTCCAAGGAGCTGCAATTGATAACTCGGACATCGGTTATTCGCCGTCCTCGTTGACAACCGGGGTTCCGGCTATCGACATCGCAGTGGTGAATCCTGACGGTTCTGGTCACATCCAGGTGACCATGGGCGGCAACGCCCATGGTGATTTGGTGGGTGTTGTTATCCGCATGGAGCGGTCGGTGGCGGGGAATTGGCAGTGCGTAATAGATCCGAGTGCGGCGGCTAACTGGAAAGGTAAATACAGCCCCAATGGCTGTGCGGTGATCTGATCGCATAGGTGCGGTATTGAATAGGGGGGGATGCCCCCTCCTTCACTGGGCAAGCTATATCTCGACCTCTTCAAAGAGCTCTGCTACGTCAACATCCCACCCAAACCTATCCCGTACCCGTTTTCGCATAACATCACTCGCCAAGGCCTCACCGTGGGTAATGTACACCTTTTGAGGGTTCAGGCTGCCGGCCCCGAGCCACTGTAGAATTTCGTTGTAGTCGCCATGGGCTGACAGCGACTCCAAGTTATGAACCTCTGCCTTAACCGGCCAGTACTCCCCGTGAATCTTGACCGATTCCGCCCCCTTCACAAGCGCATCGCCACGCGTGCCCGGTGTCTGGAACCCTGCAAACACAATACTGTTCCGTGGATTGGGTAGTAGTGTTTTCAGGTGGTGCAATACCCGCCCGCCACTGGCCATGCCGCTGGCGGAAACGATCATGCAGGGATAGCGCACGCTGTTGAGTTCGATGGATTCCGCAACCGTCCGAACTAACTCGGTGTTCTCATCGATCATCCCGCACTGGGCGGCGCTGAGCTTGTGCTCCTTGTGGTGTCGGGAGAAGATCTCCGTGGCTTTGATCGCCATGGGGCTGTTCAGGTAGATCGGCATCTTTGGTATCCGGCCTTCCGCCATGATCTTGTGGATAAGATACAAAAGCATCTGTGCGCGCCCGACGGCAAAAGAAGGAATGAGCACAATACCACCGCGCCCTGCAGTCTTGGTGACAATGTCGGCCAGTTCGGATTCTGGGTCGCTGTCCGCATGCAGCCTGTCGCCATAGGTCGATTCGCACACCAACACATCGGCTTTTTGGATGGGCTCTGGCGGGCGCATGATCACATCGTTCTGCCGCCCCACATCGCCGCTGAATACCACCGTGCGGTCACTTCCCCGATGATGGACGTGAACACAGGACGATCCCAGGATATGCCCGGCGGGGGTGAAGGTCACTTCCATACCTTTTACCGGTTCGAAGCGTTCATGATAGTGCAGGGACTCGAAATGCTTCAGCGCTTCTTCTGCGTAAACAAAGGCTTCGGCTTCTCGTGCTTTGAGAACCCCTTCCTGAAGGCGTATTTGGCGTCTTCCTCCTGCAGGTAACCGGCATCCGGCAGCAGAATCTTGCAGAGTTCGTGAGTTGCCTTCGTGCAGTAAATCTTTCCCTTGAAACCGTTCTTTACAAGCGCTGGTAAATAGCCAGTGTGGTCGATGTGTGCGTGGGTCAGAACCACCGAGTTAATCGAGGATGGCTCCACCGGGAATGGCGCCCAGTTACGTTTGCGCAGGGTTTTCACGCCCTGATACATGCCACAGTCGATTAGCAACCGATGCTTCTCATGCGACAACATGCGACAACAGGTAGCGAGAACCGGTTACCGTGCCCGCACCACCGAGGAATTGCAGTTTCATGAGAGGCGCCCCTTATTCTTTTTGATGTGTTACATCACTATCGCCCATAATAGCGCAAACGTAATTGACCTGACGCAGGAAGCCGACCCTCATGCACTACAGCTCCATCCTCCCCGATGTCCTGAAAATCGCAGACGCCGCCAGCGAAAAGGTGCTCAGCATCTACATGACGGACTTCAAGGTCGATTTTAAGGCGGACGAGTCGCCGATTACTGCGGCAGACGTCGCCAGCCATCGGGTGATTGTGGCAGGCCTGCGGAGCCTCAGCCGCGACATTCCCGTGCTTTCAGAAGAGGGTGTAGAGATCCCCTGGAGCGAGCGCAAACAGTGGCGACGCTTCTGGCTGATTGACCCGATTGATGGCACCAAGGACTTTACTCAGCGCACCGGTGAATTCACCGTTAACATCGCATTGATCGAAAACGGCGAACCCATTCTCGGAGTGGTCACAGCACCAGCTTTAAAGGAAGCCTACTGGGGCCTGAAAGGCGAGGGCGCCTACAAGCGGGACCGCACCGGCCGCACCCGGCGGATCAGTGTGGTCGAGCCCGGCGAAACGAAACGTGTTGTGGCCAGCAAGAACCACCTGAACGACGAAACCAAAGCCTTTATCGACAAGCTGGGCACCCATGAACTGGTGCAGGCAGGCAGTTCCCTCAAGTTCTGCAAAATCGCCGAAGGTCATGCGGACATTTACCCAAGGCTGGGGCCAACTTGTGAGTGGGATACCGGTGCAGCTCACGCCGTGCTTTCGGCCGCCGGAGGTAAGGTGGAAACCTTGGAGGGCAAGCCTTTACAGTATGGCAAGGAAGAGGTACTAAACCCGCACTTCATTGCGGCTGGCAACTGGTACAAATGACCTGGTACGCATTACAGCACAAACCCAGCCAGGGTGACCGCGCCCTGACTCATCTGCAAAATCAGGACATTGCCTGTTTCTACCCGAAAATCACGGTGGAAAAAATCAAGGCTGGCAAGCGCACCAAAAAGCTGGAGCCACTGTTCCCCGGCTATCTGTTTGTGAACCTGGAGCAAACGGATCCCATGTGGGCCAAGCTACGCTCCACGAGAGGCATACTGCGGATTGTCAGCTTTGCCAATAAACCGGCCGCCATTCCGGACGATGTCATACAGCACATTGAAGACAGCCTGCACACCGTTGCAGAGCAGGGTGGCATCAAACCCGGTCAGGCCGTGGATCTGGAAGACGGACCCTTTAAGGGTATCAGCGCCATCTTCCAGGCTTACGACGGCGAAGAGCGTGCCATTGTCTTGATCGGCTTCATGCAGAAGCAGCAAACGGTCAAAGTTCCCCTATCCACCCTCCACCCACGTAAGTCGGATTAGCGCAGCGTAACCCGACAAGCCAGCCCTAGCTCAAAGAGGAACTTTTGTTCACTTCTATTCGTTCTTCAAACGGTCATAATGTCATTAACGCTTAACAAACGATGGTTACGGAATGCTAGACCCCTCACAAGGGCCATCACGGCCTCAATACGATGACGAAATTAATCTGGTTGATCTGGCCAGGACGTTCCTAAGACGAAGGCGGGTGTTCTACATCGTTTTTGTGGTGGTCTCTCTCGGAGGAGTGGCGTACGCGTTGTTTGCGCCCGAGAAACACGAATACGTCACCTTGGTGAAATTGGCTGAAAAGGCGAACGGGGAATTCATCGAGGAGCCTGGCACCGTCATCGCCGAACTGGACAGTCTCTGGGTACCTGACCTGCAGGCCCAGCACCATCAAGCTGCAGGCAGTAATCTACCGTTCAGCCTATCCGCCAGTAACCCGGAGAACACCGGGCTCGTCCGAATCGTATCGGAAGCGCCGCCCGCTAAGGCGGAGCTCGTGGAGAAGAACCACCGGCAACTGATTGAGCGACTGAACTCTGAGCAGGGGCAGGCGTTCGCAGCTCTGCAGAAGAGTCTGGAAAAGCAGATTGAATCTCTGGAATCGACCATCAAAATGTTGGAAGCCGGAGAGAATACCGGGGACGCAATTGCATCCGCCGTCGAAAAACAACTGTCACTAGAATCGAGTTTGGAATCGTTATCGCCCTTTGAGGCGTTGGTCGTCAGCAGGCAAAGTGGAGAAAACGCCGGCCCATCGCGCAGGCTGATGGTTGCGCTCTCGATCATGCTCGGTTTGTTGGCGGGGGTATTTATTGCGTTTTTCGCCGAGTTCGTTGGTTTGGTGAAAGGCAAAACGCCTGAAATTTGATCACATGTACCCGTTTCAATAACGGTTTGACAACTTATTACTCCCTGGGCGCTTTGGGGCGGGCATGTCAGGCTTATTGTCACTTGCGTGTCATATTGGATGCCGTAAAATCGTCACGCTTTTGACACAGATGCTTCATCAACCGACAGGGATACAGTTGGGATTGGGTTGTTCCCTCCGTGTTGTTCGTTTTTCCTGTCATTTCTCAGAAAGTTGCCGGTATATGACCTCAAAACACTGGACTCTGGTCGGTGGGGCGGTAGCGTGCCTGATTGTCGCCACGTATTCTTCTGCGGCCTTTTCGGCACCTTGGCTGAAACCTGGCGACAACCGTGCCCGCTTTGCCCTGCAAAAACTGGCGGACCGGGGGCACCTGAACCGCACAACCTCCACCTGGCCGGTGATGATGGGTACTGTCCAAAGTGGCTTGGGCCGGGAGACCGGTAACGATGCCCCAGCCATCGGCGGCCCATTGGCTTACCTGAAGTTCGAGATGGATGAGCAGGGCCAGCAGGGCTGGCGAGCGGAATACGAACTGGGCGCAACCAGCGAACCGACCTTTGTAAGAGGCTTTCAGGCTGGCCCACGCGAAACAGCCGAGACCAGCCTCAATGTGCAATGGCAGGGTGAATCCTGGGCCTTCGGCATAAAACCAGGCTTGGAAGCAAACCCGGAAGACGACGATACATTTCGTCTGGACGGCTCTTACCTCGCTGCAACCGCCGGTAACTGGGTGTTTGGCGCTGGTGCTATCGACCGCTGGTGGGGGCCCGGGTGGCAAAGCAGCTTGATCCTTTCCAACAACGCCCGCCCCATGCCTGCGATATGGCTGAACCGTAAGGTCGCCGCGGAGCCGGAAACCAGTTGGCTAAAATGGATCGGCCCCTGGCAGTTCACCACCTTCGCTGGCCAACTGGAAAGCGAACGTGCGGTTCCCGACGCCAAGATGATTGGCATGCGCTTGACCATAAGGCCCATCGACGGGCTGGATATCGGCTTCTCCCGCGCCATCATGTTCGGCGGCGAAGGTCGGCCGGAAGGCGCCTCCACCATCTGGAACGCCTTGATCGGTCGCGACAATGGTCAACTGGAAGAGAACGACCCCGGAAACCAATTGGCCAGTATTGACGCGCGTTACGGTTTTTCCATCGGCGACCAGGCCATGGGTGTCTACGGCCAGATGATGGGCGAAGATGAGGCCGGCGCCTTTCCAGCTCGCAAATCCTGGCTGTTGGGTACGGACTGGACCACTCAATTGTTAGAGAGCGACCAGCAATGGTTTGTAGAATACGCCAACACACTGGCTGACGACTTTCTGGGTAATGCCATGCCCAACATCACTTACAACCATTCTCGCTACCAAAGCGGTTACCGCCACAAAGGCCGCAGCATGGCCTCCACCTTCGATGGCGATGCCGAAACCCTGACGATTGGAGCATTCAACTTTTTTCCGGATGGCCGTAACCTGTCGGCGTCTGTAAGCTATCTGGATCTCAATAAGGATGGTCAGAACCGTGCGGTTGTAACTGACGACGACATATTCTATACCGTTCCAGACGGCAACCAAACGGCCGCCATGGTATCCGTGGGTTACGGCACACAATTTCTCAACGGCTGGCTGGACCTCACGGCCCAGGCCACCGACAAAAAGATAGAATTCATCAGCGGCGAGAAAGACCAATGGTCTGTTGGCGCCGCCTGGCGCTACCGCTTCTAAAAAACGGATTTACTAAGTGAACCTGACCAAACGACTATTAATGTCACTGGCGCTTGTGTTGCCAGTTACCACCGCTGCCCAATCCATTAGCCAGTCCCAGATTGAACAGTTCAAGAGCATGCCACGGGCACAGCAGGAGGCCTTGGCGCGTCAATACGGGGTGGATCTGGACTCCATTGCCGGCTCTGCAAGCCAGCAAAACCAGCGGCCACAGAACGTGAACGTGGTAGAGCCGGTTGACGCCATCTCCGATGAGGAGAGGGAGCGTGCCCGGCAAGAGCAGGACGACAACGAAGAACAGGACCGCAAGAACGGCGGCCTGAAGCCTTACGGTTACGATCTGTTTGTTGGAAGCCCCACAACGTTTGCGCCAGTGACGGAAATTCCCATTCCCAACGACTACACCTTGGGCCCTGGCGACGTACTGCGGCTACAACTCTGGGGCAAGGAAAACCAGCAACTGGAGCTGCCCGTATCCCGGGACGGTACCATCAGCTTTCCGCAGTCAGGCCCCCAAGCCGTTGCGGGCCTGACGTTTGATCAAGCCAGGCAGCAGATTAAGAAGCGAGTCTCCGAGCAGTACATCGGTGTTCAGGCCAGCGTTTCCCTGGGTGAACTGCGCAGCATGCGAGTGTTTGTGCTGGGCGAGGCCAGAAATGCCGGTTCTTACACGGTCAGTTCCCTCTCCACCATCACCAACGCTCTCTATGTGTCTGGCGGCATTAAACGTACCGGCTCCCTGCGTAAAATTCAGCACAAGCGGGACGGCAAGCTGGTCGGCGAACTGGATCTTTACGACCTGTTGCTGGCGGGTGACACCTCTGACGACAACCGTCTGCAACCCGGAGATGTAATTTTCATCCCACCGGTTGGAGACCGTGTAGGCATAGACGGTGAAGTTTACCGCCCCGCGCTCTATGAGCTGAAAAATGGCACCAATCTGCAGGAACTGGTGAATCTGGCCGGCGGCCTTACCCCCCAGGCTTACCCGCAACTAGTGCGCATTGAACGCAATAACGACGACTTCCTGCGTATCATCGCCGAAGCTAACCTCACCACGCCAAAAGGCAGGAAGGCAAAGGTCAAACCTGGTGACCGCATAGAAGTCGCCTCCATCTCCGACATCACCGGCCAATACGTGGAAGTGAAGGGCGCGGCCACCCGCCCCGGTCGTTACGCCTGGGTGCCGGGTATGCGGGTGAGCTCCGTTATTCAGTCCCTGGACAACGACCTGCTACGGGAAGCGGATAAGCGCTACGCAGCCATTGTACGTACAGACCCCGAGACTGACACAGTATCCGTCATCAACCTGCGACTGCGGCAAGCCCTGGACAACCCCGGCGGCGAGAACGATATTCTTCTGCAGGAAAAAGACCAGTTCCTGATTTTCGCGGATGAAGGCAAGGTAAGCGCAAGAAGCCAGGACCAGAACGACACGATGACCGAGCGCTCTGCTTCGAATAACGGCACAAGCAACCGTGCGAATAACCTTAGTGGCACCAACAGCGAAGAAGGCAATGAAGTGGACTATAGCCGCTTCAGCCGCGAAGCGCTGTTCGCACCGGTATTGCAAAGGCTTAAAGCCCAGGCCAAGCCGGGAGCTCCGCAACAGACCATCCAAGTGACAGGGCCGGTACGCTACCCCGGCGAATACCCTTTACCAGCCTCACGGCAGGTTTCAGATGCGATCTACGTAGCCGGTGGCCTGAAAGACTCAGCGTCCCTTTATACCGCTGAACTGGCCCGTTTCGGAGTGGACGAAGAGGGCACCGGTGAAACCAGGATCATAAGCCTGAACCTGGAGGCGGTCATGAAGGGTCAGGCCTCCGCCTCGCTAAAAAGCCGGGACCGCCTGCTAATCAAATCCATACCGGAATTTGCGCAGGCCAAAACCATTGAACTGGAGGGGGAAGTCCGGTACCCCGGCCGATACACTATTCGCAATGGCGAAACACTCCGTGACGTGATCGAACGCGCTGGAGGCCTCACTGAAAACGCCTTCCCGGAAGGCGCCATATTCACTCGGGAAAAACTCCGCCGACTGGAGGCCCAGCGCCTGCGTGAAGCCGAAGAGCGATTACAGGGTGATTTGGTAGGCGTACAGTTGGAAGGCGATGACTTTGGTGGTCAAAATGCGGAACGTACCCAACAGGTTCAGGACTTACTTGAAGAAGTGCAGGATTCACGCCCCGTCGGGCGAATGGTGATTAACCTAGCAGCGGTTGTGGGCCTCGACGATTATCAGCCCATCCGTCTTCAGGATGGTGACACATTAACAGTACCAACCATCCCGCAAGCCGTCAGCGTATTTGGCGAAGTCCAGTTCCCCACCAGCCACCTGCACAGCAAGGGCCTGACCGTGGATGACTACCTGGAACGAAGTGGCGGCCCAACCCGCCAGGCGGATGAGGAAAGAGTGTATGTGGTGAAGGCAGACGGTTCCGTAATGCTACCAGAGAAAAGCCGCTGGTTTGGCGGTCGCAGCCAGCAATTGGCACCGGGGGATACCATTATCGTGCCCATTGATGTGGACAGGCTTAATCAGTTGGAGCTTTGGAGTAACGTGAGCCAGATTGTTTATCAGATGGCTCTGGGTGCAGCGGCAGTGGGGAACTTGTAATGACCCGATACGAACGCGTACCAGAACCAGCTGGGGCAAGCCATCACCCGGATGATGAGATTGATCTTCGGGAACTCTTTGCCACCCTATGGGCGGGTAAGTGGATTGTTATCCTGATAACCATGTTGTTCGCCGCAGGCGGTGTTGCCTATGCGCTATACAAGCCTAATATATACCAAGCCAACGCTCTCCTTGCCCCAGCGGATGGAGAGAGCGGTGGTCGACTTGGTGGCCAGCTTGGCAGCCTAGCTAGCCTTGCAGGTGTGAACATCGGCGAGGATGCCTCCAGCAATACCGTTATCGCAAAAGAGGTACTGCAATCGAGGGTTTTCCTGACGGATTTCATTCGTCGTCATGAGCTTGAAGCTCCACTCATGGCTACAGAAGCGTGGAATGACCAGCAGAACCAGTGGGTTTACGATCCTGAGGTCTACAATGCTGAATCGGGAGGCTGGGGCACGAATGAAGATGGCGAAAGCTTGCGGCCAACAGATTGGGACCTTGTAGAGAAATTCAGGGAAAGCCATCTAAGCGTTAGTGAAAATCAAGATAACGGCATGATAACAGTACGTGTAAAAAGCCGCTCTCCAGTGGCTGCAATGCAGTGGACTGAGTGGTTGGTCAAAGATATAAACGAACACATGCGAGCCCAGGATGTTAAAGAGGCGGAAGCCAGTATTAGTTACCTAGAAACTAAGTTGGACGAGACCAATATTGCCGGTATGCAACAAGTGTTCTACCAACTAATAGAAAGTGAAACACGAACGGTAATGTTGGCAAACGCACAGCAAGAATACGTTTTCAAAACCGTCGATCCAGCCGTCGTCCCCCAAGAAAAAAGCGAACCCAAACGAGCATTGATCGCTGTGGTTGCCACCATGCTGGGCGGAATGCTAGGCATATTTATCGTCTTCGTGCAAGCCTTCGTCCGTAGTGGTAAGGGCGAGCCTGAGAATAATGTAGGTCTGATAGAGAAAAGCGAAATCCGATAACCCAAGCGAAACCGGATACTCCAAGCATCAAACACCACCAGCAAATAACGACCCAACTATGAAACTCCTGATAACCGGCGGCGCCGGCTTCATAGGCTCTGCAGTCATCCGACACACCATCAACAGCACCAAAGATGAAGTGGTCAACCTGGACAAGCTCACCTACGCAGGCAATCTCGAAAGCCTGGAAGACGTCAGTGAAAACGGCCGCTACGCCTTCGAACAAGTCGACATCTGCAATCGCGCTGAAGTGGACCGTGTGCTCGCAGAGCACAAACCGGACGCCATCATGCATCTCGCCGCCGAAAGCCATGTAGACCGCTCCATAGACGCCCCGGCAGCCTTCATCGAAACCAACATAGTCGGAACCTACACCCTACTGGAAGCTGCTCGTCAATACTGGAATGGTCTGGATGAGGAGCGTCGCGAGAACTTCCGCTTTCACCATATCTCCACCGACGAGGTTTATGGTGATCTTGAAGACACAAGTGATCTTTTCACCGAGACCACTTCCTACGCCCCAAGCAGCCCGTATAGCGCTAGTAAGGCCAGTTCCGACCACTTGGCTCGAGCTTGGCAGCGCACCTACGGGCTACCGGTTCTGGTCACCAATTGCTCAAACAACTATGGCCCCTATCACTTCCCGGAAAAGCTCATACCACTGGTCATCCTCAATGCCCTGGAAAACAAACCTTTACCGGTCTACGGTGAAGGTAACCAGATCCGTGACTGGCTCTACGTAGAAGACCATGCCCGTGCTTTGTATAAGGTGGTAAAAGAGGGTAGACCAGGCGAAACCTATAACATCGGCGGCCATAACGAAAAGCGGAACATCGAGGTCGTTCAGACCATCTGTGACATCCTCCAAGAGCTACGCCCGCAAGATCATTCCTACCGGAATCTCATCACCCACGTTAAAGACCGCCCGGGCCATGACCTGCGTTACGCTATAGACGCCAGTAAAATACAGAGTCAGCTTGGCTGGTTACCAAATGAAACTTTCGAAACCGGCATCAGAAAAACCGTAGAGTGGTACTTGAATAATCTTGATTGGTGTCAGCGTGTACAGGACGGCAGTTATCAAAGAGAACGCTTAGGAGTGACGTCATGAAGGGTATCGTTCTAGCTGGTGGTTCAGGTACTCGCTTGTATCCCATAACCTTGGGTACCTCTAAGCAACTTCTGCCGGTGTATGACAAACCAATGATCTACTACCCGCTCTCTGTACTCATGTTGGCGGGTATCCGAGACATCCTTGTCATCACCACCCCGGAAGATCAGGCAAACTTCAAGCGCGCCCTCGGCACGGGTCAACAGTTCGGTATCAACCTGAGCTATGAAGTACAGCCAAATCCAGACGGCCTGGCGCAGGCGTTTATCATTGGCGAAGAGTTCATTGGTAGCAGCAACGTATGCCTGGTGTTGGGGGATAATATTTTCTATGGTCAAGGCTTTACCCCAAAGCTGAGACAGGCCGCGGAGCGCTCCGAAGGGGCCACCGTATTCGGCTACCAGGTAAAAGACCCCGAACGCTTCGGTGTGGTGGAATTTGATAACAACAAACGCGCCATCTCCATCGAAGAAAAACCCGAAAAGCCAAAATCCCACTACGCCGTTACCGGCCTTTACTTCTATGACAACAGCGTGGTGGAGATAGCCAAAAACGTAACGCCCAGCCACCGGGGCGAACTGGAAATCTCCGACGTAAACCGCGCCTATCTCGAGCGGGGCAGCCTGAACGTGGAACTCCTGGGCCGCGGCTTTGCCTGGCTGGACACCGGCACCCACGAAAGCCTGCTGGAAGCCGCGCAGTTTGTGGAAACCATTGAAAAACGACAGGGTTACAAAATCGCCTGCCTGGAAGAAATTGCGTTCAATCAGGAATGGTTAGGCAGGGAACAATTGCAAGCCCAAGCCGACCAATTGAAGAAAAATGGTTATGGCGATTACTTGCAAGACATTCTGGAAGACACCCTATGATTCCAGTAACCAAGCCATACCTCCCGAATCGAGAAAAGTTGAACCAATACATAGACGGCATCTACGAACGCCAGTGGCTGACCAATAACGGCCAGTTAGTGCAGGAGCTTACCCGAAGGCTGGAAGAGTACCTGGGCGTAGAAAACCTCCTGCTGGTATCCAACGGCACCCTGGCGTTGCAAGTTGCCTACCGCGCTCTAGGTGTAAGTGATGCGAGTCCTGGCGCATTGCCGGAAGCAATCACCACACCGTTTACTTTCATCGCCACCGCCAGCTCTCTAAAGTGGGATGGAGTACAGCCGGTATTTGCAGATATAGACCTAGACACGTGGTGTTTGAATCCTGCCAACATCGAAGCGGCTATCACCCCGAACACTCAAGCCATAGTGCCTGTACATGTATTCGGTAACGCTTGCGATGTGGAAGCCATTGATACTGTTGCTCAAAAATATAACCTGAAAGTTATTTACGACGCCTCCCACGCGTTCGGTGTGAAGTATAAGGGTGAAAGCCTGCTCAAATACGGTGATGCCGCTACACTAAGCTTCCACGCCACCAAGCTCTTTCACACTGGTGAGGGCGGGGCGATTATCTTCAGGCGCAAGGACGATCTGGAGCGGGCCAGGAAAATGATTAACTTCGGTATCACCGGCCCCGAGACGATTGGGGAGCTGGGTATCAATGCCAAGATGAATGAGTTTCAGGCGGCGATGGGGTTGTGTGTGCTGGATGAGATTGAGGACAACCTAAAGGCACGTGCCGGAATCTGGCAGCGTTATGAAGAGGCACTCAAACAGTCGACTCAGCTTCAAAAGCAGTCAGTGGACCTTGAATACAACTGTGCTTATGCGCCTGTTGTATTCCAAAGCGAAGAGCAAACGACTCGCCTAGCGTTCCTCCTTAAGGAGCAAGGTGTTCTGTCCAGAAGGTATTTTTATCCGTCTTTGGATTCTGTTGCGTGCTTGGGGAAACTTACCCATCAGAAAGTGTCTAGCGACATAGCTAAACGGATACTGTGCCTGCCAATTTTTAGCGAACTCAGCGAAAGTGATCAGGACATTGTTATTAACGTGATTAAGGCGGAGCTGCGCGCATGAATTTGGCAGTCATGCAGCCGTACCTTTTTCCCTACATCGGCTATTTTCAGCTTATATACGCATCGGATTTGTTCCTTCTGTACGACGATGTTTCATACATAAAACAGGGATTTATTAACCGAAACAGTATTCTGTCGCCCAACGGCGTAACTCGGTTTACAGTGCCCGTACCCGGGGCCTCATCGAATAAATTGATCTCGGAGCTTGAGTTCTCAGAAGACGTAACCAAGGTTCTCAGGACCATCGCTCAGAGCTACTCCAAGGCGCCATTTTTCAACGCAGTTTTCCCGATGATTGAACGGATTATGACCGTTGAGGATCGCTCCATTGCCTCCATTTGCATTCAAAGTTATGAGGCCGTTTTCAATTATCTTGGCTTGGCCAAGCGCTTCATGAAAACAAGCAGCATTGCATACGACAGGAGTGCAAGCGCGAGAGATCGACTCATTGCTTTGTGTCATCAGTTTGAAGCCGACTGCTACATAAATGCTCCGGGTGGGCAGGTACTTTACTCAAAATCTGACTTTTCGGAGAACGGAGTTGAGCTCAGGTTTATCCGGTCTCTACCTATGGGATACAGCCAAGGCACAGAGGGTTTCGTTCCGAACCTCTCGATCATCGACGTATTGATGAATTGTTCACCTGAAAAAGTGGTGTCGTTGCTGAGTCAGTATGAGTTGGATTGATGCTATACGTAAGTCCTTTTTTGTCTATTTGGCGTTTTTAAAGAGTATTTTTTATGAATAATTATGAAGGCCGAACTGAACAGTTTAGTCGGGTTTCTGAGCTAGAAGTATTGCTGAATGAACTGAACACAAATCTCGAAGATGCGAACGACAAATATCTGGCTGACTCTACAGAGCGGTATTCAAAGATATTCGTAGTGGGGCCGCTCCGGTCAGGCACTACGCTTTTTACTCAGTGGTTAGCGAGCAGCGGCTTGGTAAGCTACCCGACCAACCTCCTTTCACGTTTCTTCGGTGCTCCGTTAGTTGGAGCAAAAATTCAGCAGTTGCTGACAGACCCTCGTTATAACTTCCGTAATGAAATTCTGGACTTCAATTCTGACATCAACTTCAGCTCCGACAACGGCAAAACAAAAGGTGCGTTGGCACCGAACGAATTCTGGTACTTCTGGCGTCGTTTCCTGCCATTCGACGAACTGGACTACATGCCAGCAAAGGAACTCAGGGAAAAAGCGAATCTTGAAGGTTTGCGGGATGAATTAAATACTCTGGCGAACATCTTTGAAAAGCCGTTCGCAATGAAAGCGATGATTATGAACCAGAATATCCCGCAATTGGCCGAGCAATTTGAAAAGCCCCTGTTTGTCTGGATTCGACGGGATCCGATTTTCAACATTCAGTCCGCTTTGGAAGCCCGTAAACGGCAGTACGGTGATATCAAAACCTGGTATTCCTTCAAGATTCGGGAGTTTCCAGAGCTAAAAAGTCTTGACCCGCTTGAATCAGTTACGGGGCAGATTTTCGAGATTAATCGCTCGGTCGAGCGGGATATAGAAAAATTGCCTGAGCACCAAAAGCTGGTCGTTCAATACGAAGACTTCTGCAAACGGCCAGAGTATTACTATCATGAAATAGTGCGATGCCTTAAAGAACAGAAAAACTACGGCTTAACCGAGGCCCCGCCTTACACAGGTGAAACCCACTTCTCAAACACCAATGTCTGGCGGTTGGAAGAATACAGCGAGTCGCAAGCCGAGCTAGCATACGAGGCATGTTGTGCACGTGGACTCTAGCCTTGGATTGCTTCACATCGTAAAGGATGGAAAATTTCCTGACTCTGTGTGGGAATTCTTTGAGACGGTGGAGCCTGGGCAATCTGGTGGACGGCGCAATTGAAAAGCGAAATCGTACCGGGAACGACCTCCTTGTGGCCAATGATTCCGCTGAGTTACGTTGAGGACAGCTACAGGCTTCGGATCATTGAAGAAGGCAAGCGATACTTTAGTGATCGACTTAAACCCATTACTGAGATTACGCAGCTCAACGACTATGTTGGGATGCTGCGCGGTTGGGCTTCTTTAATTGTGAACCATTTGCGCCAACAGGCCGCGGGGAGGTTGATCATTTCCCTGTTATCCTCCAGGGGATGCGAGGCTAATGAGCGTAACACGGAGCAGGTAATTAGGGCACTGGCGCGGATGGGGGAGCAGAAGGCTACTAGACGCAAGGGTTACTACTAATGTCACTTACTGCGCGAACAACCACCGGAATACTTTGGAACCTGTCCGAACAGTTTGCTAAGCGTGGTGTGAGCATACTGGTAACGCTGTTGCTTGCAAAATTCCTGGTCCCAGAAGACTTTGGCCTAGTCGCGATGATGGCAGTGTTTCTGGCGCTGGGCCAAACATTGATGGACTCTGGGTTCAGAGAAGCTCTAATACGCTTGGAGAAGGTTACTCAGAACGAATACACAACGGCCTTCTACGCCAATATAGCGTTGGGGTTGGCGTCATACGGGGTCCTGTATCTGGTCGCCCCCTTTGTCGCGGAATTCTATAGCGAACCTCGGCTTATAGAGTTGATAAGGGTTGCGTCGTTAGCTGTCGTTATAATGTCTTTCCAGGTGGTACAGGTAGCTAACCTCAGCCGCAAACTGAATTTCAAGGTTCAATTGAAAGCCAGCTTACCAGCTAGCGTTATGTCCGGATTTGTGGCAATTTGCCTTGCCTACCTGGATATGGGGGTATGGGCACTGATTGCACAAATGGTTCTCAATGCCCTTATCCATACCGCGCTACTATGGTATCTGGAGGGTTGGCGCCCAACAGGTCATTTTAGTTGGGCGTCGGTAAAAGAAATGTACAACTTTGGCTACAAGCTGTTCCTGTCAGGAGCTCTGGACACCATATTCCAGAATCTATTTGTCATCGTTATTGCAAAGGTTTTCTCCGCACACGTTGCAGGGCTGTATTTCTTCGCCCAGAAAATAAAAGAGTTGGTCGTACAGCAACTCATTGCTTCCATACAGAAGGTAACTTACCCGGCGCTGGCGTCAGTTCAGAGTGATGACGCTCGACTCAAGAAGGGTTATAAAAAAATTGTAGTGCTCATGAGCACTATCCTATTTCCTAGCATAACCTTTACAGCAGTAATTGCGGGGCCAGTGTTTGAATTATTACTATCGGCCAAATGGCAGGCGGCCGTACCGTATTTCCAGTTATTATGCATCGCGACGATCCTGTTACCATTGCATTCGATAAACCTGAATATTTTGAAGGTAAAGGGTCGATCAGACTTGTTTCTGTATCTAGAAGTTATCAAAAAAGCAATTAATGCATTAATGCTATTGGTGACATATCGATATGGCGTCCATGCTATCATTGTCGGCCAGATAGCAACGTCATTGATCAACTATATTCCCAATAGTTACTTTTCTAGTACATTGCTGGGATATGGTTTAGAAGAGCAGCTGAAGGATTTTGCACCGGTATTAGCTATTTCATTAGTGTGTGGTGGCTTTGGTTACCTGATAGTTAGGTTTCAGGAATTGTCACCTATCTTGGAAATTTTATTGGTTCTTATTGTCATGTTAGTTCTTTTTACCGGATTAAATTTTGTTCTCAATCGAAAGTCTTTTGTTTTCGTCGTAGCCTATGTTGTTGACCATATTTTGCCGGCGCAGTTAAGAATCTCCAGATAACCCTTCGAAAAAGCAATGCAATTGACTGCTTGGCCGATGTGTTTATGTATTTCATTTCTCTGAAAAACGTCAATAATGCTCCGAATGTTAAATTGTCCGTTACTAACTATATTTTTATCTGAGAGCTAATGTGAATAGCAAGCCTTTAGTCACAGTTACTGTATTATGTTATAACTTTGAGAAATACATCGACGATTGTTTGTCAAGTATAGTCCGTCAGATCACCGATTTTCCATTTTTGGTCATCGTTGGAGACGATTGCTCCACCGACGGCTCCCGGAAGATTATTGAAAAATATGCCATGCAATACCCAGAATTAATAAAAACGGTATTCTTGGAAAAGAACGTAGGTGCGAAGAAAAATATCGAAACACTTGTTAGTCTTTGCGAGAGTGATTACATCGCTCATTGCGATGGTGACGACTACTTCTATCCGGATAAGCTGCAACGTCAAGTAAATGCATTGCAGGAGAATCCTGGGTGTTCAATGGTGTTTCATAAAGTTGAATTAGTTGACGAAGCCGGAGAATCCGTTGGATATAAAGGCAATAGAAGCCAAAAGAAAATATCGGCTATCGAAGATCTAGTAATGCATAGTAACTATATAACGCATAGCAGCAAAATGTATCGACGATCTTCGATCCCGCAGCCTGGATTTAGTATGTATTCTTGTGCACGAGCTCTCGACTATTTATGGAATATTGAGAGCGCTTCGTCCGGAAATGTCGTCTATATAGACCAAGCCCTTGGGGCCTATCGTAAGCATAACCAGGGAGTCGATTCCGCACCAATCGAAAATCACTGGCGTAATTTCTATGGCAACCATCGAGCATTAGAGAAAGCTAAAAAGTGCGGCGTCAATAAAGATATAATGGATATTGGCTATGCGAATATGTACTTAATGTTTGCCAGACGCTACGCAAAAGCGCGTCGTTACAAGAGCGCCCGAAAATTAATAGTTAAGAGTTATAGGCATCGATATATTGGGGGGCGTCAAATTTTGTATTGTATTCTTCTCAGATCTCCACGTACGCTTGAGTTGGTTAGTGCAATACGAAGCAAAGTTCTTACGATGCTAGGGTGACTGAACTGATAATGCCTATGAGGTTTACCCAATGACGTCCTTGCTGTCGAATCATTTGATAATATGAGTTGCTATAGATGTGTGGAATAGCTGGCTATGTAGATTATAATGGGAGCTCCTGCCTAGATACATTGACTGCAATGGGCAATGCGTTAACTTATAGAGGTCCCGATGACTCCGGTTCATTTGAAAAAATATCAGATAAAGCGAAAATTGGCTTATTTCACAGGCGACTCTCGATTCTCGATCTTTCTGATCACGGCCATCAACCAATGGAATTTGATGGTTTAGCTATTGTATATAATGGCGAGATTTATAACTTTAAAGAAGTAAGAAATGATCTTGAAGATGCCGGATATTATTTTAACTCCAATTCAGATACTGAGGTCGCGTTAAAGGCTTATCATTTCTGGGGAATAGGTGCCATCTCCAGGTTCAATGGTATGTTTTCGTTTGCGATATTTGATGAAAAGAAACAGTGGTTAACGTTGGTGCGGGATAGATCGGGCGTCAAACCGTTATACTGGTATAAGAGCAATGGTCTCATTTTATTTGCAAGTGAATTAAAAAGCTTTCACGAACATCCCGAATTCCGAAAAGAGCTAAACATAGATTCCCTTGCTTTATTTCTTCAATATGGCTATGTGCCGCAACCCCATACTATATTCAAATCAGCGTATAAACTTAGGGCTGGTCACTATCTTGATGTCGACTTGAAAAACTTTTCTATAAAAGAGCGACAGTATTGGGATATTGGAGATTTTTACAAACGCCCCAGTGTGAGTACCTCTGTAGAAGATGCCATATGTGAAACGGAAAACCTGATACGATCCGCCTGCGAATACCGAATGGTGGCAGATGTACCCGTAGGCGTATTTCTTTCAGGTGGATACGATAGCAGCACTGTCGCGGCTTTGCTTCAGAAAGACAGAGCTGAACAAGTTAAAACCTTTTCTATTGGGTTTCATGACCAACGTTTCAATGAAGCGAATCATGCCAAGCGTGTCGCTGACTATTTGGGGACGGACCACACGGAGCTCTATTGCACCGAAAAAGATGCAGTAGATATTTTGCCGACTCTGCCCGATATTTATGATGAGCCCTTTGGAGACAGTAGTGCTATACCGACAATTATGGTTAGCCAGCTCGCACGAAAGCGGGTAACAGTAAGCCTTAGCGCAGATGGTGGCGATGAGGTTTTCGGAGGGTATGAAAAATACAGTAGGATAAAGCGCCAGTTCGATACCTTGTCGAACATACCTGCCGTTGCGCAGGGGGGGGTCAAGAGGTTCCTCTCCTCCTCATGCACGCACAGTGTAGCTAACGCCGTAGGCATGCCCTTAGCAGGAGAGAGGCTCAACAGGTACGCAGACATGGTAGGAAGCACGTTGGAGCAGCTTCTTTCCACCGGACAGAGTACATTCCTGAAGAGCGAGCTAGACGAACTGATTATTCCCTCCTGTGATGTTCCAAAAACCGATTTTCATCAAGAACCTACAAGCAAGGATTGGTTATCAAGAATATTGCAAGTCGATTATAAGACGTATTTGGCAGATGATATTCTGACAAAAGTCGATAGAGCTACGATGTCTGTAAGCCTTGAGGGGCGCGAACCGCTGCTGGATCACCGCCTGGTAGAGTACGTCGCAGGTTTAGAGAGCAGTCTTAAAATCAGACATGGAACAAAAAAGTGGCTGTTGAAAGAAATTGCGCACAGACATCTACCAGTAGACATGATGGATCGCCCTAAGAAAGGCTTCGGTTTACCTATTGATCAGTGGCTAAGAAGTGACCTAAAAGGGTTCTTGCTCTTCTATCTGGATCACCAGCGAATCAAAAATGCAGGCATATTTGATCCAACTATAGTATCCAGGCTCAGGGATGATTACCTGAAAGGGAGTTCGGTTAATAAGAACAAGGTATGGTACCTTTTGGTTTTTGAAATGTGGAGAGAAAAGTGGCTTTGATGGACCACATAAATTTCCTTCATGGGACAATAGTTCTCGGCGCGTTAATAGCATTTTTCGTTGTGCTTAGGAAAAGGCCGCTTAATCCCGTTATCTGGTTCTATCTGTTATTTTCGTTCTACTTTTCTTCCGCAAATTTAGGGAATAGATCGCTTATATTCCCGAGTGGTGATGAGCTTGAATACTTGCTATATGGGATTCTTCTTATTATATCTTTTTCAATCGGCGCGCTCTTATGCAGTCTTATTATGAGTCGCAATGGCCCTCTACCAATTCATTTAAATAATGCCTATGAATTAAAACCATACTTATATTCTGCGATAATAGTAATGCTGATATTTTCCCCGTTATTGCTGATAGAAATGATCTATGCGGTCAAGGCATGGGGGGCTGGGATGAACTATGGTGAGACACGTAGTTATGTATTGTCACATAGGCTGGTAAGTAATCCTGGTTTAATAATTTCGTTGTGCCTCACCTTTTTCTACGTAGTGTCAAAGCGAAAATGGCCCTTGTTAGTTTTTTCGGTGATTATTCTCTTCTTTTTGATGATCGGAGAAAGAAGAGATGCAGCAATTGCTATATTGGCATTTATTTTCTTCTATTATGCTGTTGAGCCTTGGCGACAATCTAAGCGATTTCTTCCTGCTGTTATAATTATCTTAATGATGCTTGCGACAGCTTACGGGCACATACGCTCAGTTCTGTTTTCGGATATTACTGAAGTACCAGTTCGTTTCTTAGAACAGACTTCTGAGAATCCTATTGGCTTGTTAATGCCGCTTGACTCAGGAGAGTTTTTCAACATAGCTGCTGTTTCGAAGTCTGGTTATATATTATTCGACGGTGAGTACAACTTCGGTGCGAACTATGTATCAGCAGTATACTCAATTATGCCCATTATAGGTCGTTGGCCACTAATGGATACATTGCCATCTGCGGAACGACTATCTGATAAATATGGCGAATCTTTAGTGCGTCAAGGATTAATAGGAGGTACAGGAGGTGTAGCGTTTGGAATAGATGCATATTTTGCATTCGGCTCCATCGGCGCTGGTGTAATATTTTTAATTTTCGGATTTTCTTTGTTCTTTTTTTATCGTCGTGCATTGAGGTCTAACATATTTGTACGATTCGCTTATGCATCAGCACTACCGATAATAGTCTTGCATGCGGGCCGTTCATCTATAGAATCTGTTGTTCCTAACTTAATAAAGATAAATCTTTTGCCATTCATTTCTATCCTGATGATTGGATTGTTTCTGAAGCTACTGAAGTCAGACAGTGTTGAAAAAAAGACTTAACAGTAAGTTGTAGGTTGTAGTTATCGACTATATTTGAGAAACTTTTTAACCGATCTAGTTTGCTTGTATAAATCTGAATTATGCATGTCTGAAATTGGGAGCTAAGTAGTGAAAAATATTGTTTTTATACTTCCCAATCTTAATGGTGGTGGCGCAGAAAAAGTTGCTGTAAATTACCTTCGGCAATTGAATGAAAAAAAATATAAATTGACGATTATTACTTTCAAAAAAACATCTGAACTTTTCCCGTTGATCCCATGCTCTGTAAAGCTTATCGATTTGAATTCCATTAATACTAGCCGTTCATTTTTCAGTCTTCTTAAAATGTTGCGAGAGCTTAGTCCGGATGTGGTTTTCACTACTCATTCTCGCATAGCAGCGTTGCTCCTTGTGATAAAACCATTCCTTCCTCGCTTTCGTCACTTTGCCAGAATGCAGAGCACACCTTCTTTGGAAGCGAAGCATGGGGTGTATGGTGGTTTCGTGCGGTATGTTTATTCGTTAGGCTTCCGAAACGCGGATGTAGTGATTGCTCAGACGGAGTCCATGAAGGACGATGGTGTAGCTACGTTTCGGCTCAAATCAAACCGTGTGAAAGTAATGTCAAATCCGATAGACAAACTGCTCATCGACAAGAGCGTGAAAGAAAGTACTTCACCGTTTTCCGATTCAGAGACAGTTGCGGTGGCGTCCGGGCGACTGGCCCATGAGAAAGGCTTTGATCTGTTGATCAGCGCATTACCAGTCGTGTTGGAAAAAGTGCCCAGTTTTGTTCTTCACATCATTGGAAGTGATAACGGTGAGGGAAGAAAGCTAAAAGCCCTAGTTGATAGTTTAGGCTTAGCTGACCATGTTCGATTTCATGGTTTTAAATCGAATCCATATTGTTATTATGCCTATTGTGATCTGTTCATTCTTTCTTCACGCTGGGAAGGCTTTCCAAATACCTTGTTAGAAAACTATTACCTAAATACACCCCTCGTATCTACAACATGTGTGCCTATCGTTGCAGAGCTAATTGAGGAAGGGGTTAACGGGTATTTATGTGCACCTGGTGACGTTGATATGTTAGCAGAACAAATTATAAAGGGATGCAAATTGAAACGACATAAAATTAATAATCATGCCTATGAAGGATCAATGTTAGAGGATTTGCTATAGATGTGTGGTATATGTGGCGTTGTCAGTAGCCAGCCCTATGATCTTCAAGGTATGGTTCAGTCCCTTAGCCATCGTGGGCCTGATTTTCATGGCCTCTGGGCTGGAGATTCTGTCGGTTTAGGTCATGCGCGACTGTCGATACTGGATTTAAGTAGTAGTGCCAATCAGCCTATGGTTAGCCGGTGTGAGCGCTTTGTTCTTGCTTACAATGGAGAGATATATAATTTTCGTTCCCTGAAGCACGATTTGGAATTAGAAGGTGTAGAGTTTCGAACCCATTCGGATACCGAAGTCTTGTTGGAAGGCTTCGCTCGCTGGGGGCAGGCGCTGTTTCCTAAGCTCAATGGGATGTTTGCCTTTGCGGTGTATGATCGCGCAGAGCAGCAGGTGCTCCTTGTGAGGGACCGTTTCGGCATAAAGCCACTTTACTATTCATGCCGGTACGATTCGTTGGTCTTTGGATCCGAAATTAAATCGCTTCTGGCGTCTGGTTTGGTGAAAAGTACTCTCAATTTTCAGGGGCTTCATGAATACCTTCACTTCTCAACTACGTTAGGCGAGACGACTTTTTATGATGGGGTTAAAAAGCTTGAGCCGGGCCATGTGGCAGTCTACTCAGTTGCGGCTAAAACCCTCGATATACAACCCTATGCCGTCAATTATGACTTATCACCCGTTAATGATTCCCTAGACGTTGCGATCGAACAGATTAGGCATCTTTTTGAACAAAGTGTCAAAAGCCAATTGGTTGCAGATGTACCTGTTGGGGTTTTCCTGAGTGGCGGAATCGACTCTACAGCAATCACAGCTTTCGCATCAAAACATTATGACGGTAAGTTGAAGACTTTTTCTGCTGGTTTCGATTTTGATCAAGGTATCAATGAGTTACCTAACGCTCGCTTCGTAGCAAACCGATTTGAAACCGATCATCATGAGTTTTATATAAAGGGTGAGGATGTTATTCAAACCTTAGAGTCACTCGGCGGATATTTTGATCAGCCTTTTGGTGATGCTGCTAATATTCCGCTCTACTTGATGGGAAAGGAAATTGGCAGTAAGCACAAAGTTATCCTGCAGGGTGATGGCGGAGATGAGCTTTTTGCTGGGTATCGTCAGTATTTTCGGGTGAAGAATGAAAAAATGTTTAGGCTTCTGTCTCAGATTGCAACTCAGTTTGGGCATATGATACCTAGGTCTAGTAAATATTACCGAATGATGAGAAGTATGTATGCAGTGGCGCAGAAGGATCGTTCTTTAATTCCCGCTCGGATTTATTCGTCAGAAATGCTTACAGAATCACCGCAAAGGCTTTTTAGGCAAGAGTGGCGGGAAGAACTTAACGCCGTTGATCCATTCATGAGACATAGGCAGCTCCATGAAAAGTTTGGGCACCTTGATCTTTTGCAAGAGCTTCTTTACACGGACATGAACGCCATTTTACCTGACCAATATCTGGAGAAAGTCGATCGCGCAACAATGGCAAGTAGTATCGAAGTTCGCGTGCCGTTCCTTGATAATGAACTGGCATCTTACGCTATGGCTCTTCCTTCTCATTATAAAGTAAGAGGTAAGGAAAAGAAGTTTCTTTTGAAAAAAGCCTTCCGGGGCGTTGTTCCTGATGAAATTCTCTATGGCCCTAAGAGAGGGTTTAGTGTTCCCTTTCAGTATTGGCTTAGAACTTCATTAAAAGATTTCATGGTCGATACTATTCGAGCAAGCCATTGTTACTCGCAAGAAGTAGAGGAAATGATGTTTTCTCATATTAACGGTAAAAGGGACCATGGCTATACGTTATGGAAACTACTTAATTTCTCGATATGGCAGAATAAAAATGGCTAGGGTCCTGCTAGTTGTTCCTCAACATAATGGTGACTCGAATTTTAGACCCGGCGGACAGGTTACTGCAGCAAATGGGCTTCGAGACCAACTTAAAGAAATGGGATATTCGATTGATGTTGTCAACGTTATTCCTCCAAATTTTGCGTCGGCTTCCGTTGTATCTAAGGCCTTGAGTTCGGTTCTTCGTATGATTCGTGTCACGAAGATGCTTCTTACCAATAGATATGACTTTGCCATATTGTTTACGGGGTCATTGTTTAATTTTCCGGAACGACTGGTGATGGCTGCATTCGCCAGACTGCGCGGCGTCAGAACTGCACTGTTTTTTCGGAACAGTAGTGTATTGGGTATTTCTGTTGGGAGTTTTCGAGGTCATCTTTTTGCCCAACTCTTCAAGATTCCGAACTTTTTGTTGGTGCAGGGAGAAGAGTGGAAGAAGCTATTTTTGGGTTTTGGTTTGTCTCCGTGTCGCATCTCAGTCGTTCCGAATTGGTTACCCTCAGATATTAACATCGCCTCCAAACCTTGCAGTGTAAAGAGTGGGGATAAACTGCGTTTTGTTTTTGTAGGGCGCTTGACGGAAGAAAAAGGGGTCATCGATCTTGTTAATGCGGCAAAGCGTCTGGCCGACCGTGTAGATTTTGAGATTACGTTAGCTGGAGATGGCGATGCGGTTGATCGGTTGAACCATCTTTTATCAGATTGCGATCCTGAGAAAATCAAATTGCTAGGGTGGCAAAACAGGAAAGGGGTGGCCGAATTGCTCTGCAATTCCCATATTTTTGTTTTACCAACATATCATCCGGAAGGTTTTCCAAATTCGGTTCTAGAAGCTATGGCTTCCGGACTTCCGATTATTGCATCTGATGTAGGGGCGATCTCAGAGAGTGTTCACGATGGCGTGAATGGCTATCTTATAGCGCCAAGGTCTTGTTCGGAGTTGGTTACGGCAATGCGACGCTATTTGGATAATCCTGCGCTGGTAACGGAACATTCATCGGATGCTTTGCGAGTTGTCCGGGAACGGCATGATCGGTCAAAAAACTGCAAAAACGTCGTTGACTTCCTGCGAGGGGAAGGATGATCAATTCCAAGTTTCTGTTTGTAGTAGGTGTAGGTCGTTCAGGGACGTCCCTTCTCCAAAGCATGTTTGCCGCAAATCCTAGCATGGTGTTTATGCCAGAAACCGCCTTCGTGCGAAGGTATCTAGCTACCGGTTGTTTGGGTAGGTTGCATGATAAGCAAGGTAAAAGTGCGGTTATAGAGTGTCTTTCCAATGATGAAGCTTTTTCTCGAAGCCGGTTGGATATTTCGGAACTGGATAGGTCTGTGTTTGGGCCTGGGCAGTCGTTGGAACTGTCGATCTACAGGCAAATGATTCAGGCGCATACTACCACTGACACCTCTTGGGTTGGTGATAAAGATCCGAGAATGATTGAATTCTTGCCGTTACTTTCATCATTGTTCTCGAATCCTACAGTTGTCCATATCATCCGTGATCCGAGGGATGTGTTGCTATCCAAGAAAAAGGCAGCCTGGTCAAGAAAAGGTCATGTATGGAAGCATATTTTCGCAAACCGGGTACAGTTGAAGCTCGGGAGAATGTCTGGGCAACGTGTGCTGGGTCGAAACTACCACGAGGTTATCTATGAAGACCTTATTTCTTCTCCGCACCGCGTACTTTCAACCCTCTGCGAGGAAATTGGCCTGCCTTTTCACGATGACATGCTGGCTTTTGGGGAGGCTGCAAAGAAGCTGGTTTCCGAAAGCGAGTTAAGTTGGAAAAAGGAGACAATTGGTCCTTTGCTACCTGAAAACAAGGAAAAATGGAAAGCCGGACTTGATGACAGAGAAATTGTTTTAACCGAGATTTGTTGCCAAGAAGCCTTCCGGGTTGGGGGCTATCGCCTGGATGATCGTAAGCCAAGACTGTCGGTGTTCGACAAATTATGGATTGTTTCAGGCGCAGCGGTAATATTTGTAGCTGATTGGCCGTATCGACTTTTTCGCAATTACAGGGTGTGGCGCGCGTGCAAATAAGTAGGATGATTCAAGGAAGGGTTCTCTATGTTTCTGGAAGTCACCTTTACTTAGCGCGTGGTGCAAAACTGTTTTTTAGCACTGATGGTGGTAATAGCTTTCTCCCGTGGCTGACACTACCAGTGGGGGGTTGGCAGCGTATAGCGATGCGCATACCGTTATTGGCCCGTTTGCTGCGATTGGGGGTGCATCATTTAGTTTTTTCAGGAGAGAGAGGTGTTGTTGTTGTCAACAAAGAGACCTTTCTCATCGATGGAAGAAATGTGGTACGCCTCGGCGCATTGCATGGATCTCGTCCAATGGCGCTATGTTCTGCAAAGGGGGGGGTCTACTATGGCGAATATCGATCAAACCCCGAGAGATCGGCAGTACATGTGTATGGTTTAGATCTCACAACGTGCACTTGGCAGCCTGTTTGGTGCTTTGAAGGCGTGAGACATGTGCACGGCGTATACTTTGATCCTTATACTGATGCGTTTTGGGTAACTACTGGAGATGCAGATGATGAAGCTGCGATCTGGCGTAGCGATGATGATTTTCAGACATTACGAAGGGTAGCGGGAGGATCGCAACAGTTTCGTGCTGTACAACTGCTTTTCACTCCTGATTATGTTTATTTTGGCTCCGATGCACCCGACGAGTGCAATCATATCTATCGTATGGATCGGTCAGGTCGGTGTGTAGAGAACTTGGTGGCGGTTGGTGGGTCAGTTTTTTATGGTTGCCAAGTAGATAATGATTTGTTTTTTTCCACTGCAGTGGAGCCCAGTAAGATAAATCAAAGGGCATTTTCCGAGGTATGGCATTCGGCTGACGGAGCTAATTGGCAGAAACCACTTGAGCTCAAGAAAGACGCTCTTCCCATGAAGTATTTCCAGTATGGACAGGTATTGTTTCCCTTGTGTGAGGGAGGGCAAGAGAGCTTATATTGCACTGCTTTTGCTACCGAATTCCACGAAAAGACATTTGTGCTTCCGCTGGCAAAAATATAATCGATATATCTAGGAATCAGTTGAATGTTAATAGATATCATTGCCGGGGCTCGTCCCAACTTCATGAAGGTTGCACCTATAATCCGGGCCTTGCAGTCGCATAGGGCGACTGGAGGTCTTTTAAGGTACCGGCTCGTTCATACCGGACAACATTACGATGCCAGTATGTCAGGGGCTTTTTTCGAGCAGTTGGGAATTCCCGAGCCGGATGCGAATCTCGAGGTGGGTGGCGGATCGCAAGCCGAGCAGACTGCCGGGATCATGACCCGCTATGAGAAGCTTCTACACGAATTGCCGAGCTCTCTTTGTTTGGTTGTTGGTGATGTAACTTCGACCATGGCCTGCGCCATCACGGCTCAGAAATTAAGGATACCGGTTGCACATGTGGAAGCGGGTATTCGCTCTGGTGACTGGACCATGCCGGAAGAAATAAACCGGATGGTGACAGACAGCATTACCAACTGGTTTTTCACGACTAGCGAGTGGGCCGGCAGCAATCTGATTACGTCTGGCGTTGAGAAAGAACGGATTTTTTTCGTGGGTAACACCATGATTGATACGCTTCTGGCCAACATGCCGAAGTTCAGTCCTCCAGAATTCTGGGGAAAACATGAACTGGAACAGGGGCAGTACTTTGTAGTAACACTGCACCGCCCTGCAAATGTGGATTCCGCAGGCCCCTTTGCAGAGATGTTGCAGACTATCGGGCAGAATACCCGTGGAATGCCGGTTGTGTTTCCCGTGCACCCTCGCACGGCAAAAACGCTCCGCGATATGATCGAACTGCCTGAAAATTTCATCCTGGTGGATCCACAGCCCTACCTGCAATTCAATTATCTGGTCAAGCATGCCAAGGCGGTAATTACAGATTCCGGTGGTATTACTGAGGAAACGACAGTCATGGGCGTTCCCTGCCTGACGCTCCGGGATAATACAGAACGACCAGAAACAGTGGAGCTGGGTACCAATGAACTGATCGGTATCGCCCCTGCAGCGTTGGTACCCGCGCTGGAGCGCCTTTTCAACGGCGATTGGAAGCAGGGAACGACACCGCCTCTTTGGGACGGTAAAACCGGCGAACGCATTGTGGCGACCCTGGAAAAGCTGCTTTGTGATGTTTTTGAGACGAAATGAATCGCTGGAAACTGCTTTTACACACTGTTAGTTACCTGAAGCTCCGGCAAATTTTCTATCAGATTTATTATCGTATTCGTAAACCCCGGCTTAGCTCTCCTAAGGAACCGGTTTTAAGGGGTAGGCTGAAAGATTGGTCAGGTGCCGTATTTTTAACACCCGCAACGGATGACGGCAGAACCTTCACGTTCCTTGGGCAGGTAGGGATCCTCGAAGGCAATTGGAATGATCCCTCGTTCCCAAAATTGTGGTTGTATAACCTGCATTATCAGGATGATCTTAACGTAATAGGTGCCGACCAACGCCGTGATCTCTGTGAGTACATGGTGGATGCCTGGATTGCTGGTAATCCTCCTCTGCGGGGCAATGGCTGGGAGCCGTATTGCCTTTCCCTGAGATTAGTAAATTGGGTGAAGTGCTTTAGTCGTTTGAAGCAGACGCAGGTGAAGCAAGAATGGCTGCGATCCCTGGCGATGCAAGCAGACGCACTGGAACAGCAACTGGAGTTCCATATTCTCGCCAATCATTTGTTTGCAAATGCAAAAGGGCTGGTTTTTGTTGGCACCTATCTGGGTGGTGAGCAGGGCGATGGCTGGCTTTATAAGGGGCTAAGCCTTCTTGATGCCGAGCTGCAGGAGCAGTTTCTGGGCGATGGCGGTCATTACGAGCGGTCGCCGATGTATCACGCTATTTTGCTCTGGGATGTCTGTGACTTGCTTCAATTGCAAGAACACACCCAATTGAGGTGCCTCACTGAAAGATCCCCGCACTGGCGAGACATCCTGGCGAAGGGGTTGCGCTGGCTTAGGACGATGGTTCATCCGGACCGGGATATTGCTTTTTTTAACGATGCTACATTTGGTATCGCGCCCACTTTGGAAGACCTGGAGCGCTATTGCTCAAAGCTAGGTGTCACTGTTTGTGAAGACCCATGTAGTGGTACGAATTGGTCTGTAACCTACATGGATGATTCTGGTTATGTCACTGTGGATCATGCCAGCAGACACAGGGCTCTACTCGATATCGCTGAAATAGGGCCAAAGTATCAACCTGGACATGCCCACGCAGACACATTGAGCTTTGAGCTGAGTCTGTTTGGTCAGCGTTTGTTTGTGAACTCCGGCACATCACAATATGGCACTGGGCCAGAGCGTGAGTATCAAAGGGGAACCGGTGCCCACAATACGGTTCAGGTGGATGATGAGAACTCGTCAGAGATCTGGGCGGGGTTTCGTGTAGCGCGAAGGGCCCAGCCGCGCGAAATATCGGTTGATCGCAACGAAAGCACTTTGCTTGTTTCTGGAGCTCATGATGGCTATTGCAGGCTGCCAGGTAAGGTTCGTACCACGCGGTCCTGGCGATTTGGCGATCGTGCTATTCAGATCGTTGATGAGCTCAGTGGGAATTACACCACGGCTATCAGCCGTTTCTATTGCCATCCTGCTATTGCTGTTAATCAACTGAGTGAGAACGAGGTTTTGTTGGTTCTGCCGGAAGGCCAGGAAGTTCATTTCAATGTAGAAGGTGCTTCGGTGCTGCGAGTTGTCAAGAGTATTTGGCATCCTGGGTTCGGTATCTCTACTCCAAATAGCTGCATTGAAGCTGTAATGTCCGGATCAAAGCTTGTCTCCCGAATTGACTATCAGGGATCATAACGCATCAGCGGAGTTTTAATATTTTATGCAGAGGATAGTATTTGCATCCACGTATTCTTTTGCTGAGCCGGTTCTCAAAAATAGGCTTACACCATTTATTGATTTGGCGCTGGATCGTGGGTTTTCGGTAGTGTTAGTGAATCCTTCTGGAGGTACCTATCATCGTGCTGATGATCAGAATTTCTCCCACCAAGCGCTTGATATACCTCAGGCGAATAGAGGAAATTTCTTCATACGGACCGCTCGAGAACTGCTTCTGGCCCGCAAGGTAATAGGCAATATACCCAAAGATAGTGATGTGGTGTTTGTAACCATTCCCTCGATGTTTCTACTCTTCCTTTTTCAAGGCTTCCGGAACAGTTTGAAAGTTCTGGACGTTCGGGACCTCACTTGGGAGTATCTGAGTGACGCTTCTCTGGTGATGCGGTTTGCCAAGAAGTTGTTTCGTGTTGTGGCCAAATGGAAGATCCCACGGTTCGATTTTTTTTCAGTCACCAATAACGCCGAGCGGAAATATCTCCTTGAAGAGGATCGGGTTAATCCTGAAAAAATCATCCAGTGCTCCAACGGAATATCAACTGGGCAGTTTCAGAGCATTACACAAGTTGATTATGTCGCTTCTTCGGAAAAATCCAGGCGGCCTTGCCTGACATATATCGGGAATTTGGGAATTGCTCAGAACCTGACCACTCTTGTTGAGGCCGCTAAAGAATTACCAAATGTTGATTTTAAGATTGTCGGCGGAGGCTCTGATCAGGCTCGTGTTGAAGCCGCCGCCAGGAATATTGCTAACGTTGAGTTGACGGGACGGGTCGATTGGCAGGAAATTCCTGCAGCCTATCAGCAAGCAGATATCCTATGGGCGCAGCTTACGCCTGAGTTTGCAGGTGCTGTTCCCTCTAAATTGTATGAATATTTGGCTACTGGGAAGCGGGTCATTTATGGTGGATTGGGGGAAGCTGTGTCGGTTGTTTCTGAGTTTCAGGATGTCGAGATAGTTCAACCAGACAATGTGTCTGAGCTTGTATCGGCGATCAGGAAGGCCATTGATATGGACGGAGGCTTTCGGATCAATTTATTCAACCGCCAGAAGGTTAAGGAAAAATATATCAGGGAGCTTTCTGTGGAGCGCTTTTATCAACGGATTTGTGAAGGGTGAGCTTCCATTGAACGTGCTTCTGACAGGCGCAACAGGATTTATAGGCAGGCGAATTTCTGACGTCCTGATGAAAAAGAGCGGTTTTCATCTGACCTGCGTGGTGCGACAGCCATCAAAAGGCCCTCTTGGTCATGAGATTAAAACGAACGACCTGGGGGCTGCCACCGATTGGTCCGACACTCTGCTCGGTCAGAAAGTGATAATTCACGCAGCTGCCAGGGCCCACATCTTACGTGATGAGGTTGCCGATCCTCTCGAAGAGTATCGAAAAATAAATGTAGAAGGAACGCTGAACCTTGCACGACAAGCAGCGAAAGCTGGTGTCCGGCGCTTTATTTTCATCAGTTCCATTGGTGTGAATGGCAATAACTCTCGGGAGCCGTTCACGGAAAATGATACGCCAGATCCTGCGGATTATTATGCCCAATCCAAGTGGGAGGCGGAGCAAGGACTCTGGTCCATTCATAGAGAAACTGGCCTTGAGGTCGTCACCATCAGGCCGCCCTTGGTATATGGACCGAACGCGCCCGGGAACTTCGCAGCGTTGGTGAAGTGGGTGGAAAAAGGGATCCCTCTTCCGCTGGGCGCAATTCACAACCAGCGTACCTTTGTCGCGCTGGACAACCTTGTAGACCTAATCATCACCTGTATTGATCACCCTTTGGCTGCAAACCAAGTGTTTTTGGCTGGCGATGGAGAAGATATTTCTACCTCTGATCTGCTGCGTCAAGTTGCCGTGGCCATGGGAAAACCCTCACGATTGGTCCCTGTACCATCGAATATTCTTCTGTTGGCGGCAACTGTGCTGGGAAAGAAAGCAGTGTCTCAGCGATTGTTGGGGTCTTTGCAGGTAGACATTTCCAAGGCTCGTAATCTGCTTGGGTGGAATCCTCCACTAGGTCTGAGGGATGGGATTCAACGCTGTTTTTCTGAAAATAAGGATGTTTAACGTGATCCGTTTTCTGGATATTTTATTTGCGGTGATTGGGCTCGTTGTTGGTTTCCCGGTACTGGCAATACTTTATGTGCTGGGGCTGTTTGATACTGGTTCTCCTATATTCTTCCAGGAGCGGGTAGGGCGTGACAAAAGGCCGTTTACGCTGACGAAGTTCCGCACAATGAAAGAAGATACTGCCTCAGTCGCTAGTCACTTGGCCAGCGCCGATGCGATCACTCCTTTTGGGCGCTTTCTGCGCCGTACCAAATTGGATGAGCTACCCCAGTTGTGGAATGTGCTCAAAGGCGAGATGAGTTTGGTTGGGCCTCGGCCCTGCTTGTTTAACCAAGAAGAGCTGATAGCAGAAAGGGAGCAGCGGGGTGTTTTGGCTGCGCGTCCTGGAATTACTGGGCTAGCCCAAGTCAAAGATATCGATATGTCGACCCCGCGGCTCTTGGCCGAGACAGACCAGAAGATGCTAGAAAATTTAACGATGGGTGCTTACTTCAAGTACATTTTTATGACAGTTGCCGGTAAAGGCGCCGGCGACAGGGTTCCTGGAAGGGACTAAGTGCCAGAGGGTTTCGAATGTTTAATTCCGTGTTACCTGCGGGGCCGTCCTATACTGATGAAAATGCCATTCTGTGTGCATTGGAATCTGGGTTTACTGATGGCAACGAATGGCGATGGGCAATGGACAGTGAGTTCCAATCTCGATGGAAGCGGGAGGTAACCCTGTGAGCAGGAGCAGGTTGGCAAAGCGTGGAGACAGTAATTTCTTGATTAGGGCGTTCCTGAATCTTCCCAGATTTCATAAGCGGGTCGTTTCCGTCCTTTCGGATGCGTTCTTCCTGTTTTTTGCCATATGGGCTGCTTTCGCCTTGCGCCTGGAGCAGCACCTTTGGTTGCCTACCCGAGAACAACTCACGATTGCAGCCATTACAGTGGTATTTACCATCGGTGTTTTCGTTCGCCTAGGGTTGTATAGGGCGGTTATCCGGTATCTTGGTGACCGAGCGTTCCTCACCATCATCTATGGGGTAATAGCCTCGAGCGTAACGCTGATTACCTTAGGCTACTTGTTGCAGGTGTTTGTGCCTCGTTCAGTGCCCATTATTTATGGCGCACTTGCTTTCCTGTTTGTCAGCGGCACCCGCCTGGGTGTGCGGATGATCGTGAACCATCCCAAGCAGATGGCGAAAGAAGCGGTTGCTATCGTGGGTGCGGGCGAAACAGGCATGCAACTG
>Ga0207908_1000108_pt1 | contig 35548 bp, 37 predicted proteins | sample MalvirmetagMSP81_FD_184224 | JGI IMG/M metagenome (GOLD analysis project Ga0207908, IMG submission 184224) | Marine viral communities from the Deep Pacific Ocean - MSP-81 (SPAdes) | ecosystem: Environmental > Aquatic > Marine > Oceanic | place: Pacific Ocean | collected 2011-04-18
TTTGGGAATGGCCTTCAGCTCGGCCTCCACATTGAGCACCTCGTGAAGAACAAATTGCATGTCACGCAAGGGGGCGGTGTATTGGCCCATGGTCAAGCTCCTGAAGAAAGAATCGGTGGGGCATACGGCGCCGCGATGGCGCGATTATGAGATCTAAATCCAAGAAACGGAGGAAAAATCGACTACGCCGGGTCAACCGCGGCTGCTGACCCGACCGTTGGTCGCCCGACTCACCAGAACCAGGCGAAGACGAAGATGAACAGCATCGCCAACGACACGGCAAGCTTGACCAAGGTGCCCACCACCAGGCCAATCCAGGTCGCAACCCCCACCTCTGCGGCACGTGCCGGGCCGCCGCGTGCCATCAGTTCCCCGCCCACGGCGCCGATGAACGGCCCCAGCAGCAGGCCCAGCAGCCCGAACATGAGCCCGACCACCGACCCGATCAACGCGCCCCAGATGGCCTCGGGGCTGGCGCCGACCCGTTTGGCGCCGAAGACACTGGCCAGAAAGTCCACCACCACGGCAAAAACGGTCAGAACGCCGAGAATGCCTAGGGTCCAGCTGCCGACGCTCTGGTAACCGTCGATCCAGGCGGCCAACCACAGGCCGGCGAACAGGATGGGCACACCGGGCAAGGCCGGAACAATGACGCCGGCCAGGCCGATCACCACCAGGGCCGCCACCAGCAGCCACAACAAAACGGGGACGGCTTCAACCATGCTCGCCGGCCCGTTTGGCGCCACGGCCAACCCCGCTTGGGGTGCGTCCCCTTAGACTCCGGACACCGTTGGTCTCAGGCGCGTGTCTCATGTCAACTCCCTACCCTCATTTGCTGGCACCCCTCGATCTGGGCTTCACCACCCTACGCAATCGCGTGCTGATGGGCTCGATGCACACCGGGCTTGAAGATCGCAACCGGCACTTCCCACGTTTGGCCGCCTATTTTGCCGAGCGCGCCCGCGGCGGTGTGGGCCTGATCGTCACCGGCGGCTTCGCCCCCAACATTGCCGGGTGGGTGTCGCCGCTGGCCGGCGAACTCAGCACGCGCAGGGCCGCCCGCGCTCACCGGATCATTCCCCAGGCCGTGCATGACGAGGGCGGCAAGATCGCACTGCAGATTCTGCACGCGGGCCGCTACGGTTATCACCCGTTCAACGTGGCGCCCTCCCGGGTCAAAAGCCCGATCACGCCGTTCGCGCCCAGCCAGCTGACCGCCGACGGCATCGAGCGGCAGATTCGCGCCTTCGTGCGCTGCGCTGAACTGGCCCGGGAAGCCGGATATGACGGCGTCGAGGTCATGGGCTCGGAGGGGTATCTGATCAACCAGTTTCTGGTCACCCACACCAACCAACGGGAAGACGACTGGGGCGGCCCCTACGAGAACCGCATGCGCTTTCCGGTCGAGATCGTGCGGCGCGTGCGCGCGGCGGTGGGGCCAGATTTCATCATCATTTACCGCCTGTCGATGCTAGACCTGATTCCCGACGGCCAGACCTGGGACGAGGTGGTGATGCTGGCCAAGGCCATCGAAGCCGCCGGCGCCACGCTGATCAACACCGGCATCGGCTGGCATGAGGCGCGCGTGCCGACCATCGTCACCAGCGTGCCGCGCGCCGCCTTCGCGTGGGTCACGCAAAAGATGAAGGCCGAAGTCACCCTTCCGCTGTGCACCACCAACCGCATCAACACGCCCGAAGTGGCCGAGCAGATTCTGGCCGACGGCATGGCCGACATGGTGAGCATGGCCCGCCCGTTTCTGGCCGATGCCCAGTTCGTCAACAAGGCTGCCGCGGGTCAGAGCAACCGCATCAACACCTGCATCGCCTGCAACCAGGCCTGTCTGGACCACAGCTTTCAGCTCAAGACCGCGTCGTGCCTGGTCAACCCCTACGCCTGTCATGAAACCCTGATGGTCAAGACGCCCGCCAAGCGTGCAAAGCGGATCGCCGTGGTCGGTGCCGGCCCGGCGGGCCTGGCGTGCGCGACGACGCTGGCCGAGCGCGGTCACGCGGTGACCCTGTATGACGGGGCCGACGAAATCGGGGGGCAATTCAACCTGGCCAAGCGGGTGCCGGGCAAGGAAGAGTTTCACGAGACCCTGCGCTACTTCGCCCACCGACTGGCGGACACCGGCGTCACCGTTAGGCTGGGCACGCGCTTGGATGCCGACACCCTGGCCGCCGGCGGATTCGACGACATCGTGCTGGCCACCGGCGTCACGCCGCGGGACCCCGACATTCCCGGGCAGGCGGCGCAACGCGCTTGCGGCAAGGTCAAAAGCTATATCGAGGTGCTGCGCGGTGCACCGGTCGGGCCGCGGGTCGCCGTGGTCGGCGCGGGCGGCATCGGCTTTGACGTGTCGGAATTTCTGGTGATGGAGCAGCCCTCGCCCACCTTGGACCGCCACACCTGGGAGGCCGAATGGGGTGTGACCGACCCGGCGCGGCAGCGCGGCGGCGTGACCCGGCCGCACGTGACCGCGCCCGCCCGGAAGGTCACGCTGCTGCAGCGCAAGGCCGAAACCCTGGGCAAGCGTCTGGGCAAAACCAGTGGCTGGGTGCACCGCGCCAGTCTGAAGATGAAACACGTCGAGATGATCCACGGCGTCCACTATGAGTCCATCGACGCGCGCGGGCTGCTGATCAGTTTTGGCGAGAAACGCGAGCGCGCCACCCTGTTGGAAGTCGATCACATCGTGCTCTGCGCCGGCCAGATCAGCGACCGCAGTCTGCAGGCTCCTCTGCGGGCGGCGGGCTGCTCGGTGCACCTGATCGGCGGCGCCGATCAGGCCGGTGAGCTGGACGCCAAACGGGCGATCAGGCAGGGCACCGAACTGGGACTGTCGCTTTAGGACCAAGAGGCCGGTGCCACGCGCCAATCCGGCACGGCGCGGCGACGCAATGCCCACCAGCGCCAGGTCAGCCCTGTGGCCGCCACGGTGAGGCCGACGATGAAACCGACCCAGATCCCGGCCGGCCCCATGTTGGCCGGGAAGGCGAGCCAAATGGCAGTGGGCATGGCGACGCCCCAATAGGCAATGACGGTGATGATCATCGGCGTGCGCGTGTCCTGGCGGCCGCGCAGCGCGCCATTTGCCGAGGCCTGGATGCCGTCGAACAACTGGAACAGCGCCGCAAACCCCAGAAAGCCGACGGCCATGGCCGACACCTCGGGGTCCGCCGTGTACAGCCCGATGATCGCCCCGGGCACGGCCCACATCAGCGCCGCAGAAAGCAGCGCGAACCCAATGGCGATGACGATGCCGGCATTGCCGGCGCGCGCCGCGGCCACCAGGTCTCCGCGCCCCAGCGCGTCCCCCACCCGCACGGTGGCCGCCATGCCGATCGACAGCGGCACCATGAACGCCATGGCCGCAAAATTGATCGCGATCTGATGCGCCGCGATGGCGGTGTCACCGAATTGGGCGATGAACAACGCTCCCACCTGAAACAGCCACGCTTCGGCAGTGAGGATCAGCGCCACCGGCACACCCAGCTTCAGCAGGGCAACGCTGCCCGTCCAGGCGTGGGCGCGTAACTGCGCGAACATGTGCAGTCCCCGCAACTGGGGCACCTGCGCATAGGCCACGCCATAGGCCGCCAACATGGCCAGCACCGAAAGCACGCTGGCCCAGGCAGCGCCGTTGGACCCCATCTCGGGCAGGCCCCAGCGCCCGTAGATCATGACGGCGTCGACCACGACGTTGACCGTCAGGCCGATCAGGCCGATCAGCAGCGGAATGCGGGGACGCTGCAAAGCCTCGATGGTGTTGCGCAGGGCGAAGGTCCAGCACAGGGGCACGCAGGCGAGGCTGACGATGTACAGATATCGGGCGGCACCCTCCTGAACGACGGGCGACACCCCGAGTTGGCTGATCACCAGCTTCGCGCTGAGCATGCTCAGCGCCATCCAGCCCAGCCCCAGCAAGGTGGCCAGCCCCAGCGCGCCGCACAGCTGCTGGCCCAGGGCCTGAGGGCCGGTGCCGGCGCCGCGCAAGGCCGAGAGGCGTGCGGCCAGGGCCAGAAACAGCCCCGACAGCGTCACGAACCCGAGAAAGAAAATATTCGTGCCCAAGGCGACGGCGGCCAGGGTCTGCGGCCCGTGATGGCCGGCAAAAATGGTGTCCACCGTGCCCATGCTCATGAACAACAGTTGCGACCCGACGATGGGCAACGCCAGTCGTAAGGTTCGCTGCAATTCGGTAACGAATGGACGCACGGCAGAGACACGCAGGAGTTCGGGTTTGGCCCCCATGACGAGGGGGATCGGCGGCACGGCAGATGCTGCGCAAAGCGGTGGCGACTATGCTGGGTTACGCAACAGCCGTCGGCGCAAACGGCGCGCAGTCTAGCGCGCCCCTGTGAATCGGAGCTCAACGAACATGCTGGTCTGGATTTTGATTGCCGCCCTGAGTCTCACGACAGGTGTGCTGGCCTGGCGCATCCGGCACCTTCAAGGCTTGGTGAGGCACATGCGCACCGAACTTGCCGGCCTGGTGGATGCGGCGGTGCTGCGCGCCCCAGATGCCGCAGCCCTGATTGGCGCGCCACGTCCGACCCTGATCACCATCGAAATATTCAATCACTTCGAACTGGCGCTGCGGCAGAACCGCTTCGCCGGGCCTGCCGCCGCAGTGGCCCCGGACCTGTTGCGCCAGGAGGTGACCCGGCAGGCCGTGCAGCGGGTCCGCGAGGAACTGCTGAGGCAAGGCGTGCAGGCCGAGGTCAAGGTCGTCCGTGGCACTTAGCGCCGCCTTGTTGCTGGCCGTGCTGGTGGCCGGACTGCTGGCCATGTGGTGGCGCCTGGAGCGCGACGCACGCGCTTTGGCCAACAGCCTGAAACGGGTCGGGCTGCGCGCGCTCGACACACAACGGCGCGTCGACGCGCAGGTCCGCCTGGCCCGAGCGCAACAGTTCACCGAAAGTGCCGTCGATCTCACCAGTGCCACCGTGCGCGCGGTGCACCGCCGCATTGCGGCCATTCCGTTCGGGCTGCTCGCCCGCACGCCTGAGGCCAAAGCGCAAGTGCTCAGAGCCCAGGCCCTGCACGACGAAACCGCCGAGGCGGTTTACGGGGGCATCAACGCCATCAACCGGCTGGTCGGTCGAGGCGTCAGGCGCGGCCTCGGCCAGCATGACGCGGTGCCACCTGCGGCCGAGGACCCATCGGACGAAAGCCGCCCGAAACCGCCTGTCCGCTGAGTCACGTGGCGGATCAGCCCGGGGAACCTTGACGAGCGGGGTTGAACCAGGACGACCGCCTGACACGCTACTGATAGCGCGTGGGGTCCACTTGTCCGGCGGCCATAAAACCTTCGCGGCGCAGGCGGCAACTGTCACACCGCCCGCAAGCCCGCCCCAGTGTGTCGGCCTGATAGCACGAAACGGTCAAGGGCCAGGGCACGCCCAGCGCCGTGCCGCGCGTGATGATCTGGGCCTTGCTGAGCGTTAGCAGCGGCGCTTCAATCCGCGGCCCATGGCCCTCGACCCCGGATTTGGTCGCCACCGCCGCCAGCGCCGAAAAGGCCTCGATGAAGGCCGGCCGACAATCGGGATACCCCGAATAGTCCACGGCATTGACGCCGATGAAGATGGCCTCTGCATCCAGCACTTCGGCCCAGCCCAGTGCCAATGACAAGAACAGGGTGTTGCGCGCCGGCACATAGGTCACCGGAATGCCCTCGTCGGCGCCGTTCTCGGGCACCGCAATGCGCTGATCGGTGAGCGCCGACCCGCCAAAACGGCCGACATCGACCGTGAGGACCTGGTGCGCCGCCGCGCCGAAGTGCGCCGCAATGGCCTCGGACGCCGCCAGTTCGGCCGAGTGGCGTTGGCCGTAAGCCACCGACAGGGCATACGCCCTGTAGCCCTGATGCACCACTTCGGCGAGCACGGTGGCGGAATCGAGCCCACCGGAGAGCAGCACCACTGCGCGACGCTCGTCCTGCACCGCCGTCATCGCCCGGGCGTGGCGCCCCAGAGCGCCTTGTGCAATTGCGTTTGAAAGCGGACTTCCCGCCGGTCTTCGAGGATCCAGTCGGCAAGCTGGCGGGCGGGCAGTTGATCGGCACTCGGCGAATAGAGCACCCGGGTGCGCGCGAGCAGGCCGTGCTGGTCGACCATCTGGTTGGCCCAGTCGTAATCGGCTCTGGAGCAGATCACGAACTTGACCTCGTCCTCCATCCGCAGGTCGCTGAGGTTCTCCCAGCGATTGCGCGCGACCTCGCCAGAGTCTGGTGTCTTGAGGTCCATCACGCGACGCACGCGGCGGTCAATGCCGCTGATGTCCAACGCGCCGCTGGTTTCAATGGAAACCGCGTGCCCCGCGTCACTGAGCCGTGTCATCAACGTCAACACCGGCTTCTGCGCCAAGGGTTCGCCACCGGTGACGCAGACGTGCCGGGTTGCAAGATCGCGGACGGTACCCACGATCTCATCCAGCGATTTCCACGCGCCACCGTGGAAGGCGTAGGCGGTATCGCAGTAGTGGCAGCGCAACGGGCATCCCGTCAGTCGGACAAACACGGTTGGCCAGCCCACGCTGTCGGACTCGCCCTGCAGTGACCGGAATATTTCGGTGATTTTCAGCCTTCCCCCGGCCTCGCCTGAGGCCGGGGAGAACCGTTCAACGCGTTCCGGTTGCAGCGCCGGCGGGCTCACCGGGCGGCGTCAAGCCGCTGCTGCGCCAGCCGGGCCGCATTGCTGTCCGGATAACGCGACACCAACTGTTGCAAGGTGCTACGCGCCTCAGCCTTTTGTTTCAGCTCATCTTGGGCAAGCGCAAGCTTGAACATGGCATCCGGCGCCCGCGGCGAGTCGGGATGCGACACCACCACCTGCTCGAATCCCGAGCGGGCGGTACGGAAGTCGCGCTTCACGAAACTCGCCTCTGCCATCCAGTAAACGGCATTGTCTGCATACTGGCCGTTCGGATAGCGTGAAAGGTGCTGCCGGAAGCCGGTGATGGCCTCGTCGTACTTGCCGTTCTTGAGCATCTCGAAGGTGGCCAGGTAGCTGGCCTCTTCATCGGCGTTGAACTGGGGACTGCCGCCGCTGGCACCGCCAACCGACGGCACCGGGCTGGCGCCCACGTTGGCCCCACCCCCCGCCGTCCCGCCCAGACCCACCAGCGGCGGCATGGCGCCGCCGCCGTTGAAGGAGGACGAGCCCCCTTCCAGCCGGCGAATTCGTTGCTCAAGCTCGACGAAGATCTGCTTGGAGCGCGCTTCCTGCTGTTGGACTGCGTTGCTGAGTTCTTCAACCTGACCGCGCAGGTCACGAACTTCGCCGGCCAGGTTGCCGCCGCTGTCGCTCAATGCCGAATCGATGCCATCGAGTCGACGTTTGACGATCACCAGCGCGTTCTCGGCATCCTGCAGGCGCCGCTCTTCAGGGCTGAGATTACCGCCCCCCCCTGATATCGGCGAACCCGGCGTGACACATCCGGTCAGGCTTGCGGCGCCCAGCACCATCAAGCCCGTCAGTAGTTGCGAACTGAGTCGCAAATTCAGGGGGGCGGTCTTGATCACAGTCGAATGATCTCCACCCGACGGTTCTGGCTCCAGCACGATTCGGTGCTTTCAACACAGGTGGGGCGTTCTTCGCCGTAGCTCAGTGAGGTGATCTGAGCCGAGGTGACGCCCGCGCGGGTCAGTGCGGCTTCAACCGCGCGGCTGCGACGCTCGGCCAGCGCAAGGTTGTACTCGCGGGTGCCACGCTCGTCGGCGTGACCTTCAAGGCGCACCCGGGCGGCAGGGTTGCTGAGCAGATAGTCGGCAAACGCACGGACCGTGCTGGCACCTTCTGAGGTCAGGGTGTCCTGATCGTATTCGAAGTAGACGATGTTTCTGGCCAACGCCGCTTCCATTTCCACGCGCGCCTGCTCGGCGGCAGACAGGCTGTTGGCGTCACGACCGGAGAAGTCCTGGAGGGGTCGCGTCGCCGGGCGCTCGGCGGCGGGAGATGGCGATCGCTCGATGGCGTCTTTGGAGCCCCCGGACGCGCAGGCGCTCAGCCCGCCGACGACCAACAATACGGCACACAGACGAAGGGACGGGAAATTCATGGCAGGTGATCCTAAGGGTTGATTTCAATGACTGGGGTTCAAGGGGACAGCGGAGACCACGCCGGCTCGCGAACATCGCCGGTCTGACGCAGGCGGCTCTTGATACGGCCATCTGTCGAAACGGTGCCCAATTCGGCCGAATTTCCACGCTGCGTCGCATAGATAATGACTGCGCCGTTGGGCGCGAAACTTGGGCTCTCATCCAGCCGCCCTTCGGTCAGCAGGTTCATTCGCTTGGAGCTGAGATTGAAGGTGGCAACCCGGTAAGCCCCTGAATCAAGGTTGATCAGCACCAGATCGCGACCGTCGGGCGAGTAGCTGGCCCTGAGGTTCTGGCGGCCCTGGAAGGTGAGGCGCTCAGGCTCACCGCCGCTGACCGGCACCCGATAGATATGCGGGTTGCCGCCACGGTCGGAGGTGAAGACGATCTCGCGCCCGTCGGGAGACCATGCGGGCTCCGTGTCGATTCCGAAGTGCTTGGTCAGCCGATTACGGCGCCCCGTTGCGATATCGATCACATAAATATCGGGGTTGCTCTCGAACGACAGCGTGACCGCCAGCTTGGTGCCGTCGGGTGACCAGGCCGGAGAGCCGTTGATGCCGCGCTCCGACACCAGGGTCTTGACCTGGCCGGTGCGGAGTTCATGCATGTAAATGGCCGAACGGCCGCGCTCGTATCCCACGTAGGCCAGACGGGCACGGTCGGGCGACCATGCCGGCGACATGATCGGTTCGCGGGACGTGGCGATGGTGCGTGGGTTGTAGCCGTCGGCGTCGGAGACGATGAGCTGGAATCGTCGCTCGAATCCAAGCCCCTGGGCGGCGACGTAGGCGAGGCGCGTGTTGAACGCGCCGGGAATGCCGGTCAATTTCTCGAAGATCAGGTCAGAGATCTGATGCGCCAGATACCGGACCTGCGACGGCGGCACCGGCGGCATGTCAAACCCGAGCAACTGCTCGTTGAGCAGGGTGTCGACCAGCCAGAAGCGGGCGCCGACATTGCCGGTGGCCGGGTCAAGCTTGAGTTGCCCGATCACGACATTTTCCATGCGCACCGCGCGCCAGTTGGAGCTGTTGAAATTGGCAATGTCGGTGGGGCGCTCCAGCATGCTGTCGCGCGACATGGTCTCGAACAGGCCCGTTCGGCTCAGGTTGGCTTCTATGATGCTTGCAACATCGGCCTCGATACTGCCGGGCTTGGCGAACGGAACCACGGCAATGGGTCTTGCCGACTCTTGCCCACCCGAGACCGTGATCTCAAGCTGGGCCGACGCAGCCGACGTTGCCCCAAAGAAAATGAGGGCGACCCACAGGCTGCGAAATGTTTGTCGTTGTTTGAGCATCGTCATCTCTTTAACGTAGTTGTGCCGGTGTAAAGCGAAGCGCAACACCGCCCTGCTTCCGAATTTCATCCATCAGCAATGGCTCGCGGATGGGTGGCAATGGGTTGCTGCGTTCAATGGCCCGCACAACTTCGTCATCGTACGTCGCGTTACCTGAACGGTCAGCGAGTCTGGCATTCATCACGGTGCCATCCTCCAGAACCTGGATGATAACGCGCGCGACGAGGTCCTCAGCCACGCCGGGGGGGAGGCGGATGTTGTTTCGCAGCACCCGAATCACATCGCGCTCCCATTGGCTCAGCGCGCGGCCGACACGCGCCTGACGAATCGCCTGCTGCTCGGCCTCGATCTGCGCGCGAATGGCCGCCTCGCGGGCCTCCTGCTCGGCGGCCAGACGCTGCCGCTCGGCCTCTTCACGGGCGCGCTTGGCCTGCTCGATGCGTTCCTGTTCTTCGCGGCGCTTGCGCTCTTCTTCCTCGCGCTTGCGCTGCGCCTCTTCTTCGATCTTGCGCTTGCGTTCGGCCTCTGCGGCGGCGGCCTTGGCGGCAGCCACCTGCTCTGCGATCTTGCGCTGTTCCTGCTCCTGCTTTTCTTTCTTTTCTTCAGCCTCACGCTCGCAGGCACGCTGACGGTCTGCAATCACGCGCAACGCCGCCTCGCGCTGGGCGGCATTGCCGCGACGCGCTTCGTCCCGCATGGCGCCAATGTTGTTGCAATCGAGCTTGAGGGCGATGGCGTCCGTGAATTTTTTCACCGCGACGGCGGGGTCCTCGGTCGGCTTGGCCGTGGGCGCGGGCGTCGGGGGTGGCGTGGGCTCGACCGTTGGCGGCGGTGTGGCACGTGGTGGAGGCGTTGCGTCGGGCAGCGGCTCGACCAGAGACACCTCCATGTACTCGATCAACTCTGGTTCACGCTCGAACAGCTGAGGCAAGAAGATCAACGCGAGCAGAAACAGCAAATGCGCCAGTGCGGCCAGCGCCAGGTGGATTCGACGAACGCCCATGGGCTCAGCCGCCCGTCCTGACGGCTTCCGTGGGCTTGGTGATGAAGCCGATCTTTTTCACGCCAATGCCCTGCAAGGTCGACATCGCCTGCGCCACCGACGCGTACTGGGCGGCCGCATCCCCTTCAAGCAGGATCAACTGTTCGGGGTCGGCCTCGACCAGAATCCGCACCTGTTCTGCCAAGGCACCCAGATCCAGCGGTTCGATGGGCCGCTCCCCGCGGTTGAGGAAGAACTGCCCCCGATCATCGACGGACACGATCGTGGGTTCGTCATCGGTGGAGATCGATTGCGCTTCGGTCTGCGGCAAGTCGACCTCGATCCCCTGGGTCATGAGCGGCGCGGTGATCATGAAAATGACCAGCAGCACCAGCATCACGTCGATATAAGGAACGACGTTGATTTCGGATGAGAGCTTGCGACGCGCCATGGAAGGCTCCTGACTCTTGGTGGGCTTAGCCGCGCGGGCTGCTGCGCAGACTGCGCTCAACGATGCCGATCATTTCGTCGGAGAAGGTCGCGAACCGGTTTTCGAGCCGTTCAATGCTGCGGCTGAACGTGTTGTAGGCGATGTACGCCGGAATGGCGGCGATCAGGCCCATTGCGGTGGCGATCAGCGCCTCGGCGATCCCCGGCGCCACGGCGGCAAGCGAGGCATTCTGCATCTGGCCAATGCCAATGAACGCGTTCATGATGCCCCACACGGTGCCCAGCAGGCCGACGTACGGACTGACGGAGCCAATGGTCGCCAGCATCGACAGGCCGTTTTCGGCCCGTTCCATCTCTCGAACCTGCGCCACGCGCATCTGCCGCTGGATGGCGGCCACGGCATCATCGGGGTCCAGCCGGCCGCCGGTCTGTTGACGGGTGTATTCCTCGTAACCGGCGTTGAAGATGGCCGCAATGCCTTGGAGATCTTCTTCGCGGCGGGTCTGTTCATGCAGATCGGCCAGGTTGCCGCCACTCCAGAACTGTTCGTCGAAGGCGTTGGCATCGTCATCCAGGCGGCGCAGCAGGCCGCGTTTGGAGAAGATCAGCGCCCAGGAAAGCACCGACCCCAACATCAGCGCCACCAACACAAGTTGTGCAAACAGACTGGCGCTGGCGATCAGGTGGGTAAACGACATATCCGACGGCATGCCAGATCCTCAAGAAATGTGGGGGAGACAATCAACCACCATTCTGACTGAAAAACCACTCAGGCAGTGGCCGCGGACGGAACGTCTTGACGTCGACGCAGCCCGCTTTAACCGACATCTGGGCCAGCAATTCGCCGCTGTCGGCATGCAGGATGCGCTGCTCGAATATCAGGCTGGCCCGCCGCTGCACCCCCAGCTCGGTCTTGATCAGCACCCGGTCATCCAGCCGCGCCGGACGGCGATAGCGCACGGTCATCTCTGCCACGGTAAAGGCGATGCCTGCCTCAACGATCCAGCGTTGCTGCTCGCCGCCCAGGGCCCGCAGCCACTCGGTGCGCCCCCGCTCGGCCCATTTCAGATAATTGGCGTGGTAGACCACGCCACTGGCGTCGGTGTCTTCCCAATAGACCCGCAGTTGCAGTTGATGGGCGCTGTTGTTCATGGTTGAAACAGATCCGGTGTGGCCAGCCGCTCGGGAACGCGCAGGCCGTAATGCTCAAAGGCGAGCCGTCCTGCCATGCGGCCGCGGGGCGTGCGCATCAGATAGCCCTGCTGGATCAGATACGGCTCGATCACGTCCTCAATGGTCTCACGCGCTTCGCCTATGGCCGCGGCAAGGTTGTCGAGGCCCGCCGGGCCGCCGTCGAAACGCTCGATGAGCATCAACAGCAGGCGCCTGTCCATCAGGTCGAAGCCATTGCTGTCGACTTCAAGCATTTGCAGCGCCTCGGCGGCGATGGCGGCGGTGATCACGCCGTCGGCCCGAACCTCGGCGTAGTCGCGCACCCGACGCAGCAGCCGGTTGGCAATGCGCGGAGTTCCACGGGCGCGACGCGCGATCTCTTGCGCGCCCTCGGGCTCAAGCGTCACCTGCAGAATGCTGGCGGAACGGGCAACGATCGAGACCAGGTCAGGCACCGAGTAAAACTCCAGCCGCTGCACGATGCCGAACCGGTCTCGCAGCGGGCTGGTGAGACTGCCGGCGCGGGTGGTGGCACCCACCAAAGTGAACGGCGGCAGATCGATGCGTATGGAGCGGGCGGCGGGGCCTTCGCCAATCATGATGTCGAGTTGGTAGTCCTCCATCGCCGGATAGAGGACTTCTTCGACCACCGGCGACAAACGGTGAATTTCATCGACAAACAGCAGGTCGTGCGGCTCAAGATTGGTGAGCAGGGCCGCGAGATCCCCTGCCCGTTCCAGCACCGGCCCCGAGGTCTGCCGCAGGTTGACGCCCATCTCAGCCGCGAGAATATGCGCCAGCGTGGTTTTGCCCAGGCCCGGCGGCCCGAAGATGAGCACATGATCCAGGGCCTCGGACCTGCGGCGCGCCGCCTCGATGGCGATGCCCATCTGCTCGACGACGCGCGGCTGCCCAACGTAATCCCTGAGGCTTTGCGGCCGGATGGCGCGCTCGATGCGCAGCTCTTCGTCGGCGCGCTGCCCCGAGACCAGGCGCTCGTCACTCATCGAATGGCCCGCTTCAGGGCGCGCTGTATCAGCGTCTCGGTGTCCAGCCCCTCTTCAAACACGGCCTGACTGAGACGCTCGACTTCCGCTGGCTTGTAGCCCAGCGAGGCCAGCGCCGCCCGCGCCTCTTGCAAGGCGCCAATCGGCGCGGCGCCGCCATAGCCGGCTGACAGGCCCTCCGCGGTAGTGGCCCCCGCCTTGTCGCGCAGTTCCATGATCAGTCGCTCGGCGGTTTTCTTGCCGATGCCGGGGAGCCTGGAAAAGCGCGCCACATCACCGGCCCGCACTGAGTTCCAGAATTCGTCGACCTGCATGCCGGACAGGATCGCCAGGGCCAGCTTGGGTCCAATGGCCGACACGCGGATCAGGTCACGGAACAATTTTCGTTCGGTCAGCGAGCCGAAGCCGAACAGCAAATGCGCCTCGTCGCGTATCACCAGATGAGTGTGCAAGGTCACCGTTTCGCCCAGCGCCGGCAGCGCGTAGAAGGTCGACATCGGCGCCTCGACTTCGTAGCCCACGCCGCCCACGTCCACCATCAGCGCCGGCGGCGCCTTGGTGACCAGCTTGCCGTGCAGGCGGCCAATCATTTCCACGATCCCGCGTAAGCCTGCCCGGTCGCCATGCGCGTGGCGCGCACCCGCGCGTGCGTCAAGGCCACGGCCAGTGCGTCGGCGGCATCGCTCACGGGGGCTGCTTCAAGTTTCAACAGCAGGCAGACCATCTGCTGAATCTGCGCCTTGTCGGCGCGACCCGACCCGGTCACTGCCTGCTTGACCTGCGAGGCGCTGTACTCGGCCACCGTCAGGCCCTTGACGCCCAGCGCACAGAACGCCACGCCGCGTGCCTGTCCCAGCACCAGCGCGCTGGCGGCATTGACGCGATTCACAAAGGTTTGTTCCAGTGCCGCTTCATCGGGCCGATATTCCTGAATGACCTCACCCAGACGCGTGAAAATGAGGTTGAGCCGCTCGGCCATCGAGCCGGCCATGCTGTTGATACGACCACATCCCACGTAACGCTCGCTGCGACCGACAATGTCGATCACGCCAAATCCGGTATAGCGGGAGCCGGGATCGATGCCGATGATGCGGGTCACCCTCAGTCGGGCCAGTCTGCGTTGGCGTAGACGCTTTGCACATCGTCCAGCTCTTCCAGCCGCTCGATCAACTTCGCCACGCGTTCGGCGTCTTCGCCCTGCACCGCCACCGTGGTTGCCGGGCGCTGCACGACGGCGGCCTCCAGATAGGCCACGCCCAGGGTGTCGACCGCCGCCTTGACTGCTGCAAATTGCGCCGGCGCAGTGACCACCTCGACGATGCCGCCATCGCTGATCACGTCGTCGGCACCGGAGTCCAGGGCCAGCTCCAGCAGCTTTTCTTCGAGGGCGTCGTCGTCAAGCTCAAGCAACAGCTGCCCCTGCTCGCTGAACATGTACGCCACCGAGCCGCTGGTGCCGAGACTGCCGCCCAGCTTGGAAAACGCATGGCGCACCTCGGCGACGGTGCGCGTCGGGTTGTCGGTCATGCAGTCCACCATCACCGCCACCCCGCCGGGGGCATAGCCTTCATAGCGGATTTCCTGCGTGGCGTCGGCGCCTTCACCCGCGGCACGCTTGATGGCGCGCTCGATGGTGTCCTTGGGCATGTTTTGCGACAAGGCGCGGCTGATCGCAAGACTGAGGCGACCGTTGTTGTCCGGATCGGCGCCGCCCTGTCGCGCGGCCATGCTGATTTCACGGATCAATTTGGTGAACAACCGCCCGCGTTGTGCATCGGATGCACCTTTGCGGTTGGCGATACTCGGGCCACGTCCCATGGTGTGTTCTCGTCCCGGCCCTTAAAACGCCAGCCGCAGGCCGACGTGCATGCCGTTGTCGGCCGTGAAGCGGCCGGCATCGTCAAACTTGTAGCCGACATGACGGGCGCCGAGATAGATCGAACCGCCGCGAATGACCTCATAGGCCACATCAGCGCCGATCTGGGTATAGCCCTCGACTTCACTGAAAGAGGTCACGCTGGGCGCGATAAAGCCGTAGGCGCCCACCGACAGCCGGTCCATGGTGGGGATCTTGGCGCGCGCCTCGCCGCCAAAGGCCAGCGCGAAGCCATCGAAGGGGCCGATGTCCATGTACACCAGCCGCGCGCCCAGGCCGGCGCGCAGATCGAACTCGGCGGCACCGGCATCGCCGGTCACCAGAAACTGGCCGTGAAACTGCTGCAGCTCGGGCTCGTCATCGGGCCGGACAATGAAGCCGAACTGGTACTCGGCCGTGTTCTCGCGAACGCTGGGGGCGGTCCCGGTGAACTGGCCGCTGAAGCTGTCATCGCCGACATTGAGATCAACGACTGCGGCCTGTACCGGCAGCGTGCTCAGCATCAACACGGCCACAAGGCCGGCCAGACGGGGTATGGGGGGCAACATCGGCATCGTGTGCAACTCCTGCGGCTCAGGCCGCTCGTTTTTTGTTGATGGCGTGAATGGCGCGCCCGTCCACGGACAGTACGGCCTCATGAAAATTCTCCGACAGGGTCGGATGCCCGTGCATCGTCAGGGCAATATCTTCACAAGTTGCGGCAAATTCCAGCGCCAGCACGGCTTCGGCCAGCAGCTCGGAGACGTAAGGCCCCACCATGTGCACGCCCAGAATACGGTCGGTCTTGGCATCGGCAATGATCTTGATCTGCCCCACCGCCGCTTCCAGTGCCTTGGCGCGACCATTGCCCGCGAACGAGGTGGCACCGGTCTTGACCTCGTGCCCCGCGTCCCTGGCTTCGGCCTCGGACAGCCCAACCCATGCCACTTCCGGCGAGGTGTAGATGACGCTGGGCACCGCCTTGTAGTTGACCTGGGTGTGGTGCCCGGCCAGTTGCTCGACCAGGGCCACGCCCTCTTCGATGGCCTTGTGCGCCAGCATGGCGCCGCCAATGACGTCGCCGGTGGCGTACACGTTCTTGAGGTTGGTGCGATAGCCCTTGTCAACCTTGATGAAGCCACGCTCGTCAAGTTCCAGCCCCACGTCCTCGGCGCCCAGCTTGTCGGTGAACGGACGGCGGCCCACGGCCACGATCAGCTTGTCAAAAGTCTCGGTTTCAGTCTTGCCCTTGAGCTCGAAGCTGACTTCGACCCCCTTGCCCTTCTTCGCCGCCTTGATGACCTTGGCGCCCAGGCGGATGTCGAGACCCTGCTTGCCGTAATGGCGCAGGGCTTCCTTGCTGATCGCCGCATCGACCATCGGCAGAAAGCTTTCCGCCGCTTCCAGCAGCACGGTCTCGGCGCCCAAACGCGACCAGACGCTGCCCAGTTCCACGCCAATGACGCCGGCACCGATGATGCCCAGGCGCTGGGGCACGGCGGTGAAGTCCAGCGCGTCCCAGGAATCGACAATGAACTCGCCGTCGTGCGGCGCAATCTTCAGCTGCACCGGCTCGGAGCCGGTGGCGATGATGATGTGCTCGGCTTCGAGCGTCTGCTTGTCGCCCTTGTGCGGGGTCACTTCGACCTTGCCATCACCCAGCAGCCTGGCCCAGCCCTCGATGCCGGTCACGCCGTTGGCCTTGAACAAGGCGCCGATGCCGCCGGTCAGGCCACTGCTGATCTTGTTCTTGCGCGCCTGCATGGCGGCCAGATCAAAGGCCACCTTGCCGGTCGTGATGCCGTGCAGGGTGAGTTCGTGCTGGGCCTTGTGCAGCATTTCCGAGCTTTCGAGCAGGGCTTTTGAGGGAATGCAGCCGGCATTGAGGCAGGTGCCACCAAATGCCGGTTTGCCGTCGCGGTTGAGCCAGGCGTTGATGCAGACCACTTTCTTGCCCAGTTGCCCAGCGCGGATGGCGGCGGGATAGCCTCCGGTGCCGCCTCCGATCACAATCACGTCATAGCGCTCACTCACGACGGCATTCTCCTGTTGTCACGTTGATTGGCGATCTTATTGTCGCCGGAATTCGGCCTTCAATGGGGTGTCGCAAATGGCGAAGGCGGGTTTCCCCGCCTTCGTCTGCGCATCGACCCTCAGCTGAAACGACGCTTACAGCTGCAACAGCAGCTTTGCCGGATCCTCAAGACCTTCCTTGATGGCGCGCAGCGACAGCACCGCCTCACGCCCGTCGATGATGCGGTGGTCGTAACTCATGGCCAGGTACATCATGGGCCGCACCACCACTGCACCATTGACCACCACCGGCCGTTCGGTGATGCCGTGCATGCCGAGGATCGCGCTTTGTGGCGGATTGAGAATCGGCGTCGACATCATCGACCCAAAGATGCCGCCATTGGTGATGCTGAACGTGCCGCCGGTGAGGTCTTCCATCGACAACTTGTTGTCCCGCGCCTTGGCGCCATAGGCGGCGATGCCTTTTTCGATGTCGGCAAAGCTCATCTGGTCGGCATCACGCAGCACCGGCACCACCAAACCCCTGGGGCCCGACACGGCAATGCCGATGTCGAAATAGTTGTGATAGAGCACGTCAGTGCCATCGATCGAGGCATTGACCACTGGAAATTTTTTCAGCGCCTCGATCGTCGCCTTCACGAAGAAGCTCATGAAGCCCAGCTTTACGCCGTGGGTCTTCTCAAAGGCCTCCTTGTGCCGCGCGCGCAGGTCCATGACCGCCTGCAGATCGACCTCGTTGAAGGTGGTGAGCATGGCGGCGGTCTGTTGCGCCTCGACCAGGCGTTCGGCGATGCGCTGGCGAATGCGGGTCATCGGCACCCGTTGTTCTTCACGATCGCCGCTGGCCACGGGCGCGCTGCTTGCCGACTTGTCATTGCCGGCGGATTTGGGCCTGGCCTTGTGCGCCTCCACGTCTTCCAGGGTGAGGCGACCGCCCTTGCCTGAACCCTTGATGTCGGCGGCGCTCAGACCGAGTTCGGCGAGCTTCTTGCGCACGGCGGGCAACTGCCCGTCATTGCCGGCCGCGTCCGCCGCGCCCGACTTGCTCGGCGTTGCATCGCCCTTGGCCTTCTCCTTCTGGGCGCTGCCCTCATCGCCTGAGGCCTTGGCGGACGGCGCGCTGTCTTCGGCATTGCCCCCCTTGCCCGGCTCGATAATCCCCAGCACGTCGCCGGCCTTGACCGACTCGCCGGCCTTGATGCGGATCTCCTTGAGCACACCGCCCTCGGCCGCGGGCACATCGAGCATCACCTTGTCGGTTTCCAGCTCAAGTACGTTCTGGTCACGACTGATGGCGTCGCCTTCAGCGACCGTCCACGCGCCAACGGTGGCCGACGAAACGGACTCGGGCAACTGAGGCACCTTGATCTCGATGCTCATTGAATTTCCTTGTTCTGGTTGGTGGACTGACAATTTTTACAGCGCAACATGGGCTTCAGACCGGCGCTCCGCCCCTCAGCCCGGCCTCGACGACCGCCTGTTGCTCTTGGTTGTGAATTTTGAGGTACCCCACCGCGGTGCTGGCGCTGCCCTTGCGGGTGGCGTACAGCAAGCGATGCGAGGTGCCGAGGTAATAGCTGAGCCGGTGCTTGATCTGGTACCAGGCGCCCTGATTCTCAGGCTCCTCCTGACACCACACAATTTCCCTGGCCCCTTTGTAGCGCTGCAGCACCGCCTCGTAATCTTCACGCGGGAAGGGGTACAACTGCTCGATCCGCACCAGCGCCACGGTGCTCAGACCGGCCTCTTCGCGCCCCTTGAGCAGGTCGTAATACACCTTGCCGGAACACAGCACCACGCGCTTGACCTTCTTGGGATCAGCGCTGGCGTCGTCAATGACGCATTGGAAGCGCCCGTTGGTCAGGTCTTCAAGGCTCGACACCGACTGCGGGTGGCGCAGCAGGCTTTTCGGCGTCATCACAACCAGCGGCATACGGTTGTTGCGCTTCATCTGGCGGCGAAGCATGTGGAACATCTGCGCCGGCGTCGAGGGCACGCACACCTGTTGATTGTCGGCGGCGCAAAGCTGGAGGAAGCGCTCAAGGCGCGCCGACGAATGTTCCGGGCCCTGGCCTTCAAAACCATGGGGCAGGAACACGGTCAGCCCACAGAGCCGCCCCCACTTCGCCGAACCGCTGGCGATGAACTGGTCGAACAGCACCTGGGCGCCGTTGGCGAAGTCACCGAACTGGGCTTCCCAGATCACCAGGGTGGCCGGGTCGGTGGTCGAGTACCCGTATTCAAAGCCCAGCACCCCGACTTCGGACAACAGCGTGTCGTTGACTTCGAAACGGCCCTCCTGGCCACTGAGCGTTGCCAGCGGGGTGACGCGCTGACCGGTCTTGCTGTCGTAAACGCTGGCGTGACGGTGAAAGAACGTGCCGCGGCGGGTGTCCTGCCCGCACAGCCTTACCGCAAAGCCTTCGCTCAACAGCGTGGCGTAGGCCATGGTTTCGGCAAAGCCCCAGTCCATGGGCATCTCGCCGGCGGCCATCTTCGCCCGGTCGTCATAAATCTTGCTGACACGGTTGTGCAGGGTGAAGTCATCCGGCAGCGCCGTCAGTTGTTTGGCCAGACCCTGCAACATGCGTTTGCTCACCGCGGTGTCAACCTTGGCGTCCCAGGTGTCCTTGCTGTACTTGCTCCAGTTGACGGTGTACTTGTTGCCCACCAGTCCCAGGGTCTTGCGCGCGGTGTTCTCGCCCTTGTCCAGGCCGTCGCGGTAGGCCTGCTGTGCGCTCTTGAACGCTTCCTCGGTAACCACCTTCTCTTCGATGAGACGCTGCGCAAACAGGGTCATGGTGGTCGGGTGCTTCTTGATCACCTCATACATCGCCGGATTGGTCACCGACGGCTCATCGGCCTCGTTGTGGCCCAGGCGGCGATAGCAGCAGATGTCGATGATCACGTCCTTGTGGAACTCGTTGCGGAAGTCCACTGCAAGGCGGGTTGCGAACACCACCGCCTCGGGGTCATCGCCGTTGACGTGGAACACCGGTGATTCGAGCATCTTGGCCAGATCGGTGCAGTAGCGGCTGGTCCGGGCGTCCTGCCCCAATGCCGCTTCGATGGGATTGGAGGTGGTGAAGCCAATCTGGTTGTTGACGATCAGGTGCACGGTGCCGCCAGTGGAGTAGCCCGATGCCTGCGACAGCTGCATGGTTTCCATCACCACGCCCTGCCCGGCGAATGCGGCGTCGCCGTGAATCAGGATCGGCACCACCTGGTCGCCCAAGGTGTCTCCGCGACGCACCTGCCGGGCCTTGACGCTGCCTTCGACCACCGGATTGACGATTTCCAGGTGCGAGGGGTTGAACGCCAGCACCATGTGCAGGCGCTTGCCTTCAACTTCGATGTCGGTCGAAAACCCCATGTGATATTTGACGTCGCCGGCGCGCGCCAGCGACTCGGCAGAGTACTTACCTTCGAACTCCGCAAACAGGTCGCTGGGCGATTTGCCGAGCACGTTGATCAGCACGTTGAGCCGGCCGCGGTGCGCCATGCCCACCACCACTTCTTCAACATTGCGTGCCGCGCAGCCGCGAAGAATTTCGTCCATCGACGGCACCAGCGCGTCGCCGCCTTCAAGCGAGAACCGCTTCTGCCCCACGTAGCGGGTGTGCAGGTAGCGCTCCAGGCCTTCGGCCGCGATGAGCTGCATCAGCACCTCTTTCTTGCGCTCCGTGCTCAGTTTCGGCGCGAACGGCTGGGATTCGAGGCGCTGTTGGATCCACCGCTTCTCGGCAGTTTCGGTGAGGTACATGTACTCGGCGCCGATCGTGTCGGTGTAAACCGCCTTCAGCGCGCGGATGATGTCCTTGAGCGGCAGCCGGTCCTCGGCCACCATCGAGCCGGTGTTGAACACCGTGTCGAGGTCTTCGGGCTTGAGCCCGTGAAAGGCCGGATCGAGGTCCGGCACCTGGGTCGGCACCTGCAGATTCAGTGGATCAAGCCGGGCGGCCTGATGACCGCGCACGCGGTAGTAGTTGATCAGCCGCAACACGCCGGCCTGCTTTTCTGCCGCAGCGGCGTCAAAGCCGCTCTGCGCGGCCATCATGCGGCGCGGCTCGCGCGCCATGCGGGTCAGCCGGTCCACGACCTCGCTGTGGGCAACCTCACTGGCGCCCTGGCCCTGGGCCAGCGACCTGAAATAGGCGCGCCACTGGTCATCGACCGAATCCGGATCCTCGAGAAACTGCTCGTAGTACGCCTCGATATAGCTCGCGTTGGCACCCTGAATCGTCGACGATTCAAGAAAACTACGGTACCGAGATCCGCTCATTGCCAACACTCCTTCCAGTCAATATCGAGGCGACGCACGACGCCGTTTATTTCTTGTGCCAGTCCGCCGTCAATTTTTGCAGATATGCCCGGAAGTCGTCGGCCAATTCGGGGTGTTTCAGGCCGTATTCCACGTTGGCTTCCAGATAACCCAGCTTGGAGCCGCAGTCGAAGCGCTTGCCTTCGAATTCATACGCCAGCACGGTCTGCTCCTGGATCATCATGCTGATGGCGTCGGTGAGCTGAATCTCACCTCCGGCCCCGCGCGGGGTGCGCTCCAGCAGCTTGAAAATGCGCGGCGTCAAAATATAGCGGCCGACCACGGCAAGATTCGAGGGTGCGTCCTCGGGTTTGGGCTTTTCGACGATGCGCCGAATCTCGCCCAGCCCCGGACCGACCGGCTGGGTTTCAACCACGCCGTAGTTGGAGATGTCTTCCTTGGGGACGCGCTGGGTGGCAATCACGGCCGTGCCGTATTCCTGATAGACCCGCTGCATCTGCGCAAGACAGGGGCGCAGTTTTCCGTCGATCAAGTCGTCGGCGAGGATCACCGAAAAATCTTCGTCGCCCACTGCCGGCCACGCACAGAGCACCGCGTGCCCCAGCCCCAGCGCCTCGGCCTGGCGGATGAAGATGCAGGTAATGCCGGGCGGCAGAATCTCCTGCACGGTTTCGAGCAGCTTGGTCTTGCCGCGCTGCTCCAGCTCGGCCTCAAGTTCGTAGGCCTTGTCGAAGTGGTCCATGATGGAATTCTTCGATCGCCCGGTGACGAAAATCAGCTCTTCGGCACCCGCGCTGATCGCCTCCTGCACCGCATATTGAATGAGCGGCTTGTCGACGACGGGCAGCATTTCCTTGGCACTGGCTTTGGTGGCCGGCAGGAACCGCGTTCCAAGACCGGCGACGGGGAATACTGCTTTGCGAATACGCATTCCAACTCCCTAAGGTTTTTAGTGCTTGAGCAACACCCTGCAGAACTGCGGGTGCGGGTGCGGGGCATGAGTCTATCGCAGCATCCCGGTCAGATGGACCTTGCCGCTGCCGGGCGACAGCAGCGTGAAGGCCAATTGATCGTCAATCACCGGCACCCACTTCAGGGTCACGCGGCCCGGAAGCAGCAGCGGCTGCTTGAACTGCACCTCAAGTGTGGTCGGCGGTGTGCTGCACTGCGCCTCCAGTGCGCCCAAGCATCGCGCGGCGCTCCACATGCCATGCGCAATGGCCCGCGGAAAGCCGAAGACACGCGCCGACCAGGCGTGCAGATGGATGGGGTTGTAGTCGCCGGAGACGGCCGCGTAGCGACGCCCGGTGTCGGCCTCGACGATGAAGTGCGCGTATTGCGCAAGGCTGGGCGGAATGGCCTTCTCGGCGCGCTTCGGTCCGTCCTGCCTGGGGCTCGGGCGCCGAAAGATGAGCGTGGTCACCGCCGACCACACGCGCTCGCCATCGACCTCGACATCGGTCAGCAGATCAAACTCCAGGCCGGCGCGCACCTCGCGACTGTCTCCGATGCGCACCTCCGCGTCGTACACCGCCTCGACCGGAATCGGCCGATGCTGCTCGATCCGGTTGCTGACATGCACCAGACCCAACAGCGGCAGCGGAAATTTCGGCAAGGTCATCAAGGCCATGTGCAGGCCATTCACCGCGACCTGCGGAAAGGTGATGGGCAGCACCGGCCCCTGCGTCAGCCCGCACAGCGCGCAGTAATCCGCCAGACGCGCGGCCTCGGTGCGCACGCCTGAGAGCCGCAACGACAGCGGCGGCAAGGTCTTCAGTGCGCCCGGGCGGCGCATCACGCTGAGGGCGGCCTCCCAGTAAAGCGTCGAGGTGCGGGGCAGTTGGGTCAGGGTGGAAGTCATGGCAGCACGCCTCGGCACGAAGAAAAATGGAAGAGGGTTGCCAGCATGATCCCAAGCCGGCGCCTCAGGGCAATTGCCGTGGCGCCAGTTGCAGCGTCAGGACGGATCGATCCGTGCCCTCTTCCACGGTGACCAGCGCCTCCCAATCTTCAGACTGTGCCGCAACCCCCTGGCCGCGGGACAGGCGTGCCACCAGTTCCAGCGACGCCGCCGCACTCAACAGCGCGTCGGGGGTCATCGCATCGGCATCACTCAGCCTCAAGGTCATTGGAAACGCGTCGACATCGACCACCTGGCGGCGCACCGCAATCGGCATGCGCCCGCCCACAGGTCGGGCAAACAGGGTCAGCGTGTTCAGTTCCGGCGGCGGGGGCGCCGGGGTCTCGGCCAGCGACAACCGCACCGTCAGGACCGACTGAGCAGCAGCCGGTGGTGGCGGCGGCCTAGGCGCGTCCAGCCCTTCGACCTCGCCGCTCCATTCCGCCAAACCGGAGGCGATGAACTTGGCCACCGCCGCAGGCAGATCGTTGTGCTGTTTCAGCCGGCGCCAGCGCGCGGCGGCGGTTGCGTAATCACCCGCTTGCGCCGCGGCCAGGCCACCGTAGAACAGGGCCTTGGGGTCATCAGGGGCGAGCGTCAGTGCGCGCTCGAAACGCGCGCTGGGTGCACCGCGCAGATCCTGGGACTGGGCCATGGCCAAGGCTTCGCCCTCGGCCGCCCACCATTGGCCACGATCGGGCACCAGAGCCGTGGCACGGGCATAGGCCTCGGCGGCGGCTTCAGGTTTGCCGCGCGAGAGCTCCACCTCGCCGAGTTGTGCCCAGGCTTCGGCATCGTTGGGCTGGCGCTTCAGATGCAACTTGAGCTGCGCCAGCCCCCTGGCAAGCGCCAACCGGGTCGCGACCTCCGGGTCGGTTCTTGCCTGCTCGATCTGCGTCGCCAGCGACCAGCGGCCCGACGCCCCATAGGCGCCAATGGCAAGCACAGGCACCAGCGCCAACGACAGCCACAGTCGGCCGCGACGGTGTGCGCCGGTGGGCATCGCGGCGCCGCCGGCATCGGTCAGCAACCGTGCCGCATGTTCGTCGCGCAACTGCACTGCCGAACCCGGGTCGAGCACGCCGGCTGCCGCGTCGGCCTCGATTTCCTGCAGGCGTTGGCGATAGACGGCGACATTGGCTGCCGCGCGCTGCGGCGTATCGCCGGGCGCGCCGCGCCGCCACCACGGTCGGCTCAAGGCCAGCACGGCCATCAGCAGCAGCAGGGCCATCGAGGCGAGTATCAGCATCTGGTTCACGGTCGCTCACCCGGGTAGCGGTCCAACAGGCCCTGCAGCGCAGCGGCATCGACCGGCGCCGGCACATCAGCGGCTGCGCCTGGCGGCCGGCGTCGCCGGCGCGTGAACCAGACGGCCATCACCAGGCCCGCAGCCAGCAACACGAAGGGTCCAAACCACAAGGCAAGGGTGCGCGCGCGCAGCGGCGGCTTGTAGAGCACGAAATCTCCGTAGCGCTCGGTCAGGTACTGGCGAATCTGGTCATTGCTGCGGCCTGCATTGATCTGCGTGGCCACCTGCCCGCGCAGGTCTTTGGCCAGCGGCGCGTTGGATTCGGCGATGCTCTGGTTCTGGCACACCACGCAGCGCAGCTCGTGCAGCAGCGCCTGATAGCGCGGCCGCTCGGATTCGTTCACGTCGGGCACCGCCTGCGCGGCTCCCGCAACCGGCAGCAGGCCCACCAGCAGGCCCACCAGCAGGCTCAGCAGCGGCACGGGCAACCGGGTCTTCATGGCGTCAACCGCGCCAGATCGCGCAGCTTGGGCTCGAAGGTGCCGCGCCAATCAGCGTCACTGATCGGCCCCACATGCTTGTGGACGATGCGCCCTTCGGCATCGAGCAGATAGCTTTCCGGGACGCCGTACACCCCCCAGTCGATGGCCGACGCCCCCACCGCATCGCGTGCGACGAGTGCGAACGGATTGCCGTGCCGCGCCAGCCAGCGGCTGGTGTCTTCGGGCCGGTCCTTGTAGCTGATGCCGACAATTCGCACCGAACCCCCCGCGGAAAGGCGCATGAACAAAGGGTGCTCGGCCAGACACGGCGTACACCAGCTGGCAAAGAAATTGACCAGGGTGGGCTGGCCCAGCAGCACGTCGGAGGTGACCCGGCCGTCGTCTTCCAGGGTCGGCAGGTCGAACGGCGGCGCCAGCTTGCCGATCAGTGGGCTCGGCACTTCGGAAGGGTCGAGCCGCAGGCCGATCCCGAGCAGCACCAGCAAGCCCACGATCAGTGAAACCGGCAACAGATAGCGCATCAGGCCGCGGCCTCCGCCAACGCCGCCGGGCGCGCCCGGTAGCGCCGGTCACTGGCCGCCAGAATGCCGCCCAGGGTCATGATCACGGCGCCGAGCCAGACCCAGAGCATCATCGGTTTCACGTACAGGCGAATCGCCCACTCGCCTGCGTCGCCAATCGGCTCGCCCAAAGAGGCGTAAAGATCACGCGACAGGCTGTGACGTACCGAGGCATCGGTCATCAATTGCTGCGCCCCGCGATAAAAGCGCTTCTCGGGGTACAGGGTGGTCACCAGGTCGTCGTCGCGATAAACCCGAATCGTGCCGCGGTCGGCGTCGTAATTCGGCCCCTGAATCGGCTCGATGCCGTCGAACTGGAAGCGAAACTGCGCCACGTCGGCCGACTGACCCGGCGCCAGCCGCACATCCCGCTCGACACTGAACAAGGACACGAAGGTAATGCCCAGCACCATCGCGCCGAAGCCCACGTGGGCGATCGCCATGCCGGCGACGCCGCGCGGCAGGCGACCGGTGAGGCGCAGACGGCGGGTCGGCTCGGCAAGCGCCGCCACCAGGGTCCAGCAGCCGAGCCAGCCTCCCACCAGAACCACGAGTCCAATGTCGGTCGCCCATTGCCAGATGAGCAACGCGGCCACCACCAGCGACAGCAGCAGCGGCAGGCGCAGGCGGCGGGTCATGTCGGTCACTCGGGCGCGTTTCCAATTGACCGCTGCGGCCAGTCCCACCAGCAGCGCCAACGGCGCCATCAACGGCAGAAATACCGCATTGAAGTATGGCGGCCCCACCGAAATCTTGCCCAGGCCCACCGCGTCGGCAAACAGCGGATACAGGGTGCCCAGCAACACTGCGGCGGCTGACACCGACAGAAACACGTTGTTCAGCAGCAGAAAGCCTTCGCGCGAAAACAGCGGAAACGCGCCGTCCGACACCAGCTTCGGCGCTCGCCATGCGTACAGGGTGAAAGCCCCGCCCAGCACCACCACCAGAAACCCGAGGATGAACACCCCGCGCGCAGGGTCGGTGGCGAAGGCGTGCACGCTGATCAACACGCCGGAGCGCACCAGGAACGTGCCCAGCAGCGACAAGGAGAACGCCATGATCGCCAGCAACACCGTCCAGCTTTTCAGCAGGCCGCGCTTTTCGGTCACCGCCAGCGAGTGAATCAGCGCCGTGCCGATCAGCCACGGCATGAAGCTGGCGTTCTCCACCGGGTCCCAGAACCACCAGCCGCCCCAGCCCAGCTCGTGATACGCCCACCACGATCCCAGCGCGATACCCATTGTCAGGAACAGCCAGGCACTGGTGGTCCAGGGCCGGGTCCAGCGCGCCCAGGCGGCGTCCAGCCTGCCGGTGACCAGCGCGGCAATGGCAAAGGCGAAGGCCACCGAGAACCCGACATACCCCATGTACAGCAGCGGCGGGTGGATGATCAGGCCGGGGTCTTGCAGCAGTGGGTTGAGGTCACGTCCGTCGGCCGGGATGGGCACCAGGCGGTCGAACGGATTGCTGGTGATGACGGTGAACAGCAAAAATCCGACCGCCACTGCGCCCAGCGTCGACAGCACCAGCGCGCTGATGTTCAGGGGCAGATTGCGGTTGAGCAGCGCCACGGCCGCGCTCCAGCCCGACAGCATCAACACCCACAGCAGCAACGAGCCTTCATGCCCGCCCCAGACCGCTGAAATGCGATAGATCAGCGGCAGTTCGGAGTGTGAATGCCCCGCCACATACGCCACCGAAAAATCATGGTTGACGAAGCTGGCGGTCAGGCACAGGTAGGCCACGAAGATCACCGTCAGCAACACCAGTGCCGCCGGCCTGGCGAAGGCCATGGCGGTGGCATCATTGCGCCAGACGCCGTAGGCCGGCACCAGCGCCATCAACACCGCCACCGCCAGGGCGATCAACAGGGCAAAGTGCCCGAGCTCAGCGATCATTCACGGCACCCGCGTCGCGGCGCACGGCGCTGACTTCCATGGCCGACTTGAACGGCTCGCAGGCGTGCCCGGTCTCGGACATCATCGCCTCGGCCAGATCCGGCGGCATGTAGTTTTCATCGTGCTTGGCCAGCACCTCGTCGGCGATGAATCGGCCACCGGCCTCCGTCTGCCAGCGCCCCATCGCGACGATGCCCTGCCCTTCACGGAACAGGTCGGGAAGAATACCTTCGTACTCCACTGCCACCGCATGGGCACAGTCGGCCACCACGAAGCCCACCACCAGGCCCTCGCCGCGCTGCACGCTGCCGGCCTCGACCATGCCGCCCAGCCGCAGCCGGCGATCGGGCACCGATTCGGCCGCCAGCAGATCGCTGGGCGTGTAGAAATACATCAGGTTCTCGCGGAAGGCCTGCGACGCCAGCAGGGCCGCGACGCCAAGCCCGGCCACCACGCACACCACCCCGATCAATCGGTACCGCTGCACCCGGGTCATTGGTCTTCATCCTCGTTGCGAAACCAGTTTCGGCGCGCGCGTGACGCCGCCAGCGACATCCACACCAGCCCGGCGGCGGTGATGGCGAAGCTTGCCCACACGTAGGCTCCATAACCGCCCATTGCCAGCCATTGACTCATGGCAGCGCCCCCAGTTCCTGCGCGCGCAGCGCCTTGACCCACTGGGTCCGGGCTTCGCGCTGCAACAGCCGCACCTGGGCGCGGCGCAGCACGGCGTGGGCCGCCAGCAGGGCGGTGGCCAGCAGGCAGATATAAAGCGGAATGGCCATGTCCACGGTGATGGCCGGCTTGCCGAAGCTCAGCACGGTGGCGCCCTGATGCAGGCTGTTCCACCAGTTGACCGAAAATTTGACGATCGGCACGTTGACGATGCCCACGACCGCAATCCAGGCTGCGGCGCGCGCGCTGCGGCGCGGGTCTTCAATGGCATCGCCCAGCACGATCACGCCAAGAAACAGAAACAGCAGCACCAGCTCAGAGGTCAGGCGTGCGTCCCAGACCCACCACGCACCCCACATCGGCTTGCCCCAGAGCATGCCGGTCAGCAGCGTCACGGCGGTCAGCACCATGCCCACCGGCGCCATCGCCAGCATCACCACTTCGGCCAGCTTCATCCGCCAGATCAACGCGCAGGCCCCGGCGATGGCCATGCCGGTGTAAAGCCCCAGCGACAGCGCAGCGGCCGGCACATGCACATAAATGATGCGAAACGCGTCGCCCTGCTGATAGTCCGGCGGCGCATAGACCAGGCCCCAGATCCAACCGATTGCCAGCAACACGAACCCCAGCCCACCCACCCACGGCGCCAGGCGATCGGCGAAGCGGAAGAAGCTTGGCGGTGATGCCAGCCGGTGAAACCAAGTCCACATCGTCACTAACCTTCGCTCATTGGCATCGGGAGGTGGGGGCAACAACAGGTGCCACGAATCGGAACCCTCTTCAGTCGTAGGCATTGCGCAGCGCCGAGGCGCAGGCCCACGGCAACGCGGTGGCAGAGAGGGCGAAAAGTGAACCCAAAAAGTATAACGGAGCCACCGGGTCGGCCCCCAATTGCCAAGCACGAACCGCGCCGCTGCCGAAGATCACCACCGGCGCCATCAGCGGCAGCACCAGCAGGGGCAGCACGCTTGCGGCGCGGGGAATGCCCACCAGCAGGCAGGCCGACAGCCCGCCCAGCAGGGTGAGAATGGCGGTGCCCATCATCAGGCCCAGCGCCAGATAGCCCAGCCCCGCGCCCTCAAGTCCCAGCATCACCGCCAAGGGCACCGCCATCACCGCCAGGGCCAGGCCGTTCAGGCACCAATGCGCGAACAGTTTGATCGCCACGATCACCACCAGCGGCGTGCTCGCAAGGCACCATTGCTCCAGGGTGCCGTCTTCAAATTCGCTGGCGAACAGCCGCGGCAACGGCAACAGGGCCGACAGCACCGCGCCCACCCACAGAATGGACACCGACAGCCCGGCCAGCGCCGGATCATTGGCGCGGGTGCCAAAGGCAAACAGCATCACCACCAGCAGGTAAAAGGCCAGCGGCAGCACCGCATCGAGCACCTGCATGCGCAGCAGATCGACCTCCCGACGGAAGATGCCGCGCAGTGATTTCATGGCGCGACCTGCAGCGGCAGCACGCGCTGCGATTTGATCCGCGTCGGAAGCGGCTGGTGACTGGTCACCAGAATCGCGCCCGCCTGCCCGGTCTGCGCGTTGAACAGATCGGCAAGGTCGGCCAGACCGGCCTGATCCAGACCATCAAAAGGCTCATCCAGAATCCACAGCGGGCGCTGCGCCATCACCAGCCGCGCCAACGCACTGCGCCGCTTCTGCCCGGCCGACAGATCGCGGCACGGCCGGTTGCGCACCCGGTCGACCCCCAGAGCCTGCAGGGCACCGCGCCCGCTGACGGTGATATCGACCTGCAGGTCGGCCCAGGATTCGAGGTTCTGCAGGGGGCTCAGCGACGCCGCCAGCGCATTGCGATGGCCCAGCCAGTGCAGCGATGAATGGCACTGCCGCCGGCCCTGCCAAGGGCGGCGCAAGCCGGCGGCGATCTCGAGCAGCGTGGTTTTGCCGGCACCATTCGGCCCGGTCAAATGCACCACGGTACCGGGGGCGATCGACAGCGACAGGGCCTCGGCGAGGGTGCGCTGGCCGCGTCCAAAACTGATGTCGGCCAAGTCGAGTAGAGCCATGCCGCGATTTTACGGGATTGCCGTGCCTGATCCGTTCAAGCCCTGCGGCGGCGCGTAAAATGCGCGCTCTTCTTCAGCCGCTCACGCCATGCCTGCCCAGTTGATCGACGGTAAAGCCGTCGCCGCCCAGACCCTTGCCGACGTGCAGGCCCAGATCGCAACCCGCCGCGCCGCCGGCCTGCGCGCGCCCTGCCTGGCGACCCTGCTGGTCGGCGATGATCCGGCTTCGCACGTCTACGTGCGCAACAAGCGTGACGCCTGCGGGAAAGTCGGCATCACCTCACGGCACGAGCCGCTGCCGGCCGACCTGTCACACGCCGCGCTGCTGGACATGATCGACACCCTGAATGCCGATGACGAGGTTGATGGCATTCTGGTGCAGCTCCCCTTGCCGTCCCACTTCAACACCACCGAGGTCATCGAACGCATCCTGCCGGCCAAGGATGTGGACGGCTTTCACCCCTACAACCTGGGCCGCCTTGCGCAGCGCCAGCCGGTGCTGCGCCCATGCACCCCGTATGGCGTGATGGCGCTGCTTGCGCACACCGGGGTCAACATCAAGGGCATGCGGGCCCTGGTGATCGGCGCCAGCAATCACGTGGGCCGCCCCATGGCGCTGGAGTTGTTGCTGGCCGGCGTGACCACCACCACAGCCCATCGCTTCACGCGCAACCTGGACCAGGAAGTCGCCAACGCCGAGATTCTGGTCGCCGCCGTCGGCAAGCCGGGCCTGGTGCCGGGCGCGTGGGTACGGCCCGGCGCCATCGTGATCGACGTCGGCATCAACCGCCTTGCCGATGGCCGACTGGTGGGCGACATCACCGCCGAGGCGGCGCGCGAGCGCGCCGCGTGGATCACCCCGGTGCCGGGCGGCGTCGGCCCGATGACGGTGGCGATGCTGATGCGCAATACGCTGACCGCGCAGAGAGGCCGCGAGCGGGCCGCTGGCTGAGACCGCCGAGCGCCGCCTTGCCGCTGCGACTAGCGCATCACCTCTTCGGCAAGACGCACGCGATGCGGCGGAAACTCGCAACTGAAATAACTGCCCTCGCCCAACTGGCTGGTGATTTTCAGCTGGGCATCGTGGCGTTCAACGGCGTGCTTGACGATCGACAAGCCCAGACCGGTGCCGCCACTGGCCCGTGAACGGCCCACATCGATGCGATAGAAGCGCTCGGTCAGGCGGGGAATATCGGTCTCGGCGATGCCGATGCCTGAATCCTGGACCGAGTAAACCGCACGCCCGCCGGCCAGCGCCGACAGCGTGACCGTGATGGTGCCCGGTGGCGGCGTGTAGCGCACCGCATTGCCCACGAGATTCGCGAACAGGCTGGTCAGCTCGGTTTCGCCGCCAAACAGCTCGATGCGATCATCGATTTCGATCACGAACCGATGTTTCGGGTCCGCCACGCCCTGCGCATCGGCCAGGGCCTGGCGCAACAGGGTGGCGGCGCGTATCCAGTCGTGCCGGGCGGCGACGTCAGACTCCAGCCGCGCCAGCTTGAGCATGTCGCCGACCAGCGACTCCATGCGATTGGTCTGCTTGTACATCTCTTGCAGCGGTACCGCCCAGGCGTTCAGCGGCCCCTGGCGCGACTCGGTCTCCATCATCTCAAGATACCCCTTGAGCACCGTCAGGGGCGTGCGCAGTTCATGCGAGGCATTGGCCACGAAGTCGCGCCGGGCGTTCTCGAGGCGCCGCAGTTCCGACACGTCGCGCACGATCATCAAACCCTGCGATGCCCCATAGGCAATCACCCGCACATTGAGTTGCTTGCCGCGATTGACGGGCGAGGGAATTTCCACCTCCTGCCCCTGCACGCCCGCTTCGAACATCTCGACGAACTTGGGGTGGCGCACCAGCAGGGTGATGCGGATGCCTGAGTCCTGGACCCTGAGACCCAGCAGCGTCTGGGCGGCGTGATTGGCGCGCACGATCTCGCCGTGGGCCGACAACACCACCGCGCCATCGGGCAAGGCGGCAGTGGACGCCTGAAAGTCGGCGACCATCGCCGCCAGACGCTTCTTTTTCTTGCGGTTGCGGCGCTGCAGGTCAACCAGCCGGTCATAGACCTCGCCCCACACCCCGCCGGGGTCGGGCAACTCGTTCTGCTTGGGTTGCCGCGCCCACTGCAGCAGCGCCGCCAGGTAGCGGTACTGCAGCGCGCTCAGAAACAGCAGCACGACCAGGAAACCCCAGATGGCGCCCGAGAACAACGCACCGACCAAGGCGCCCAGGCCGCAGAGCAACAGCAGCTTGATCAGTTCCTGCCGCCACACGGCCAGCATGCGCGTGTGTTCCAGCGACACGGGGCGCCGCGGAAAGATGTTCAAAGCTTGTCCGAGAACCGATAGCCGGTGCCGCGCACGGTCTGGATCATGTTGGCGAAGCCATGGGGCTCAAGGGCTTTGCGCAAGCGGCGAATGTGCACGTCGACCGTGCGCTCTTCGACATACACGTTCTGTCCCCAGACGCGGTCCAGCACCTGCTCACGGGTGTAGACCCGCTCGGGGTGACTGACGAAGAAATGCAGCAGCCGGTACTCGGTCGGGCCCAGCTTCACCGGAACGCCTTGCGCGGTGACCCGCTGGCTGGCCACGTCCACTTCCAGCCCGCTGACCGACAGACGTTCGTCTTCACCGCCCGGCATGCTGCGCCGCAACACGGCCTGGATGCGTGCAATCAGTTCAGGAAACGAAAACGGCTTGGACACGTAATCGTCACAGCCGATATTGAGGCCGCGAACCCGGTCCTCTTCCTCGGCGCGTGCGGTGACCATGATGATGGGCACATCGCGGGTCTGGGCGGCGCCCTTGAGTTCGCGGGTCAACTCCACGCCGGTCACGCCGGGCATCATCCAGTCCATGAGGATCAGGTCGGGACGCTGTTCGGCGATCTGCAGCCGGGCGTCCTGGGCCGATCCCGCCTCGGCGACCCTGAACTCCGCGCGCGTGAGGGCAAAGCGCAGCATTTCGCGAATTGCGGGTTCGTCTTCCACCACCAGTATCAGTTTGTTTTGCATGCCCATTGTTCGGATTAAACGGCAGGGCGCAGGCTATGGGCAACAGATGACATTTTCATGACCGTTCTGTCACAAACCTTCAAACAATGGCCTCGGGGCGTTTATCTCTAGCGCGGGGGCGGCAGCATCCCCTTGGGCATCCGTCCGCCGAGGCCCCGCATCAGCTTGGCCATGCCGCCACCGGCAAACTTTTTCATCATGTCGCGGGTTGACTCGAACTGACGGAGGAGCTGGTTCACCTGCTGCACCTCGACCCCAGCCCCCTTGGCGATGCGCCGTTTGCGCGACGCCTTGAGCAGATCCGGGAAGCGGCGCTCTTGCGGGGTCATGGAGTTCAGGATCGCCATCGTGCGCCTGACCTGCTTTTCGGTATCGGCGCTTTTCAGCTGCGCCTGCATCTGGGCGCCGCCGGGCAGCTTGTCGAGCAGCGACTCCATGGAGCCCATGTTCTGCATCTGCGCCATCTGGTCGCGAAAATCATCCAGATCGAAGCGCTTGTTCTTCTTCAGCTTTTCGATCAGCTTGGCGGCCTTGTCCTGATCGACCTTGCGGGTGGTTTCCTCGATCAGCGACAGCATGTCGCCCTGGCCCAGGATGCGGTTGGCGATGCGGTCGGGGTGGAACACTTCCAGCTTGTCCGACTTCTCGCCCACACCCAGAAACTTGATGGGCTTGCCCGTCACCTGGCGCACCGACAGCGCCGCGCCGCCGCGTGAATCACCATCGACCTTGGTCAACACCACGCCGGTCAGCGCCACCGCTTCAGAGAACGCCTTGGCGGTGTTGGCCGCGTCCTGGCCAGTCATGCTGTCCACCACGAACAGGGTTTCAGCGGGTTTCAACTGCGCATGCAGGGCCGCAATTTCGGCCATCATTTCGGCATCGATGGTGGTACGACCGGCGGTGTCGACGATCAGCACGTCCATGAACTGCTTGCGCGCCTCGGCCAGCGCCGCATCGGCAATCGCACCCGGTTTCTGGCCGACGCTGGACGGGAAGCAGGCCACACCCACCTGCCCCGCCACCACCCGCAGCTGTTCGATGGCCGCGGGTCGATAAACGTCGCACGACACGACCATGACCTTTTTCTTGTCGATCTCTGTCAGCCGCCGCGCCAGCTTGCCGGTGGTGGTGGTCTTGCCCGAGCCCTGCAGGCCCGCCATGAGAATGACCACCGGCGGCTGGGCGCGCAGGTTCAGCGGCGCCGACTCGCCACCCAGGGTGGCGGTGAGTTCCTGCTGCACCACCTTGAGAAACTGCTGACCCGGCGTGAGGCTCTTGGTGACCTCGGCGCCCACCGCCCGCTCTTTGATGCGGGTGATGAAGTCACGCACCACCGGCAGGGCCACATCGGCCTCCAGCAGCGCCATGCGCAACTCGCGGCTGGCGGTGGCCACCTGATCTTCGGTGAGACGGCCCTGACCGCGAATGCTGTCAAGAACGCCGGAAAGACGCTGACTTAAGGAGTCGAACACGTGTGCCGCCTTGGTGGAATCAGGGGCGAAAGTCTACCAGCGCCCCCGCCGGCCGCGCCGTGTCACACGCCCGAGAAAGCGGACCGCGCGCCCAAGCCCGGCAGCGACGGTTGCTCAGGGCTGCGCGGTGTCGGCCAGCTCGCGCAGCACCACGGTGGCATAGCAGCCGGGCGGCAGATCAAAGCCGATCTGCAGCGTGTGCGCATCCCGCCACCGCCATTGAAGATGCGCGGGCAGCAGCCGCAGCGCACGCCGGTCCTGGGCCAGGCCCGCCGCTTCCAGCCCGGCCTTGAGCGCGTCGAACGGCGCCAGTACGTCCCGCTCCAGCGCCAGCGCGGCCTCCGCCGTCGGCAACACGCCGCGGCCCCACAGCGGGCCGGAGGGGTGAATGTCACCGCTGCCCAGCCGCTGCCCCAGCGCCTCGGTGAACGCCTCGGGACCGAACCAGGCACGGGAGCCGGCCAGCGACCAGATCTCACCGGCCAGGGCCTGATGCCACTGCCGCGACGCCACGCGTCGCGCCAGCACCGCGTTGAACAGATGCGAGCGGGCGGCCGAGAGCAGGATGGAGCGCGTCGCCCGATCCACCGGTCTGCCGCCGAACATGGCCTCGGCACGGGCCACGTTGGCGCCGCCAAAGCCGAAGCGCTGGTCCCCAAAGTAATTGGGCACGCCATCACGCGCGATGGCCTGCAGGCGCGCTTCGGCCTCGGCCGCATCGCCCACCGTGTCGCGCAGCACGATGCAGAAGCGGTTGCCCTGCAAGGCGCCGCGCTTGAGCTTGCGGCGATGCCGGTGCGCGGCCAGCACCGTCACCGACTCGGGCAAGGCCGACCAGTCGGGGGCCTCGCGCCCCGGCAGGTGCACGGTGAAGACCTGGGTGGTCACGGCGTCGCGGTCCTTCAGGCCAGCGTAGCCCACGTCCACCGGCCGCACGCCCGCCAGACGCGCCAGCGCGCGCGCCACCCAATCGGTGTTGGCCCCGCGCTTGCGAATCTCCAGCCACACGTGGTCGCCGCTGCCATCGGGCACCCGCTCGTGC
>Ga0207908_1000109_pt1 | contig 35257 bp, 28 predicted proteins | sample MalvirmetagMSP81_FD_184224 | JGI IMG/M metagenome (GOLD analysis project Ga0207908, IMG submission 184224) | Marine viral communities from the Deep Pacific Ocean - MSP-81 (SPAdes) | ecosystem: Environmental > Aquatic > Marine > Oceanic | place: Pacific Ocean | collected 2011-04-18
GCCTGGATCAATTTTTCTGAAGAGCTGAAGAATACCTGGCCAACCACGGTGTAGGTGCGGGTATCGGTTTTCTCATCCAGCGATGAGTCCACCATCATGTAGTGGCCAATCTTGTTGGCGAAGAACAGCGCCGCCAGCAGCACGCCGGCCAGCACGCCGAACGCCAGGTTGTGCGTGGCAACCACTACAATAACGGTGACCAGCATCACGATGTTGGTGGACAGCGGGTGCTCCTTGAGATTCTTGATCGACTCCCAGGAGAAGGTACCGATCGACACCATGATCATGACCGCCACCAGCGCGGCCATCGGGATCTGAACCAGGACGCTGTCGAGTACCAGCACCATGATCAGCAGAAAGACACCGGCGGTGAGGGTCGATAAACGTGTACGGCCGCCGGATTTCACGTTGATGATGGACTGGCCGATCATGGCACAACCGGCCATGCCGCCAATCAGGCCGGAGCCGATGTTAGCAATGCCCTGGCCCTTGCACTCGCGGTTCCGGTCACTTTCAGTGTCGGTCAGGTCGTCGACGATGGTCGCGGTCATCATGGATTCCAGCAGGCCCACCACCGCCAGCGGCAGCGAGTACGGCAGGATAATCATCAGGGTTTCAAGGTTCAGCGGCACATCTGGCCACAGGAAAATCGGCAGAGTATCAGGCAGCTCGCCCATGTCTCCGACCGTGCGGATGTCCAATCCAAGGAAAACGGCCACCGCCGTCAGCACAACGATACACACGAGCGGCGAAGGCAGGATCTTGCCCACCACTGGCAGCAGGGGAAACAGGTAGATGATGCCAAGGCCAGCGGCAGTCATGGCGTAAACGTGCCAGGTGACGTTAGTCAGCTCCGGCAACTGGGCCATGAAAATCAGGATGGCGAGAGCGTTCACGAACCCAGTCACCACCGAACGCGAAACAAACCGCATCAGGCTGCCCAGCTTCAGGTAACCGGCCACCACCTGGATCACACCGGTTAACAGTGTCGCCGCCAGCAGGTACTGGAGGCCATGCTCTTTCACCAGCGTGACCATGAGCACCGCCATGGCCGCGGTTGCGGCCGAAATCATACCGGGCCTACCACCTACAAACGCGATGATGACGGCGATACAAAAGGACGCGTAAAGCCCCACCTTCGGATCAACCCCGGCAATGATGGAGAAGGCGATAGCCTCCGGGATCAGCGCCAGCGCGACCACGACACCTGCGAGCAGGTCCCCGCGGATGTTGGATAACCATTGGTTTTTCAGGGTATTAACCATGTCGAGTTCCGTTATTGGTAAATCAGGTACAAAGCTACCGGGCCGTCACCCGGGGTAATCGAAAACACATTCCCGAAGGTGGATACAGAGAGAACAGGAACGGGTGTCAGGGTCGACTGGCAGTCACAGTAATCCGGTGAGCTTTGTTCAAAGGGGTTGCAAATAAAGGGCGCGAAGCTTAGCAGATTCGCCTTGTACAAGTAAGGTAGGGGTTACCCGCTGTACCGATGCTCAACTATGCTCAGGGATGAAGGTTTAAGTTCAGGGGGCTTACCGCAAAACCGATTCAAAATCCGAGTTGGTGGAGACGTTACCACTCATGGAAGATGTCGCTGTAAAGTTTGTCGCATCCAATCAGACCATTATCAATCTGGCAGTCGCTTTGTTGCTGGGTGCCATTGTAGGGCTCGAGCGCGGCTGGGGCGCCCGCGACCAGAAATCCGGCGAACGCATTGCCGGCATTCGCACCTTTGCCCTGATCGGTTTACTCGGGGGCTTGTCAGCTGTGCTGGCTGACGCCATTACGCCCTGGGCCTTTCCGGCGCTGTTGTTAAGCGTGGTGGCCATGGGGATTGTCGGCTACAGCCAACGCCTGGAACACGTTCGCGATTTCAGCATCACCGGGCTGGTTGGCATGGTTCTGACTTTCTGCTTCGGTGCCATTGCCGTGGCTGTCGACCCGATCATGGCGACCGCTGCTGCCGTCGTTACCGCGATCATCCTCGACAACAAAGAGGACATCCACATTTGGCTCACCAAGCTCAAGGCCCACGAGCTTGATGCCGCGTTCAGGCTGCTACTGATTTCCGTGGTGGTACTGCCACTGCTTCCCAACCAGGAAATGGGACCGGGCGGCGTGCTCAACCCCCGAGAAATCTGGTGGATGGTGGTTTTGATCGCCTCAATCTCGTTCGTGGGCTATTTCGCCATTCGCGTCGCTGGCACCCAGCGGGGCATCCTGTTTACCGGGCTGTTCGCCGGCTTGAGTTCTTCCACTGCACTGACCCTGCACTATGCGCGGCAGAGCGCCCAGACCCCACAACTGACCCCCGAGTTCGCCACCGGCATTCTGATTGCCTGCGGCACCATGTTTCCCCGGATTCTGGTGTACTGCTTTGTCATCAACCGGGATCTTTTGCCCAGCTTGATCTGGCCGATTATGACCATGACCGCCCTGCTCTATGGCCCCGCCTTCCTGATCTGGCGACGGCACTCACAGCAACCGGAATCGAGCCAGTCGCCGCTGCACCAGAATCCGCTGGACCTGAAATCGGCATTGGTGTTTGGCCTGTTATTGGTGGCGATTCTGGTGTTGGGCGAGTACCTGACCCAGTGGCTGGGCAACTCAGGCATTTACATGCTCGCCGCCAGCTCCGGGGTCGCCGATGTGGACGCCATTACCCTGTCACTAACCCGAATGTCGATCCAGACACTGGATATGGACGTCGCCGTGATCGGCATCGTCATTGCGGCCGCCAGCAACAATCTGACGAAGTCGGGGTTGGCCTGGGCCCTGGGCAACCGGCAGACCGGCCTGCTGGTGGGCATCCCCATGGCTCTGTCGCTTATTGCCGGGTTGGCCGTTTCCTGGCTGCAGTAATAAGGGGCAGTCAGCGGGCCCGACGAAACGTGAGATTGTACCGGCAGTCTCCCGTCAGTGGATGCTCGCCCGCTTTCAGCCGCAAGACACCGTGGTAACGCAGGCGTGCTGGCCCACCCCAGACCACCACGTCGCCATGGGCGAGAGGCACATTCACCGGCCGTTCATTGCGCTTCAGTCCACCGAACTGAAAAACCTGAGACAATCCGAGAGACACCGACACAATCGGCTGTTCGAAATCCAGTTCGTCCTTGTCCTGATGCAAACCCATCTTGGCACCGGATTTGTATTGGTTGATCAGACAGGCATCGGGCTGGAAGTTCAAGAAACCGGCGGCCTCGGCAGCGTCTCGGGCCACGTTGACAAAGACTTCAGGCATGGCTGGCCAAGGCTGGCCGGAAAGCGGATCTTTAGCCTGATACCGGTATCCCGTGGCATCGGTTACCCAACCCTGGTCACCACAACAGCTCATGGCAGCAGACATGGTGTGGCCACCCGGCGTCTGCATCTTGCGCAGTGGCGCGGCGTCGGTGACCTGCTGGATACCGCGTAGCAACTCTTCCGCGCGCTCAAACACAAACCCTCGCAGCACCAGCGCGCCTTCGGTAATCGTCTCGGTGCGGGGTTCTTCAGGCAGATCGGCAAACAGGTCTTGAGTCATTGCTGGCGTCTCACTTTCGCGGGCACACCCATCATTGTGGGTTACTTCCAAAGCATGTTTCTAGCTTGTTCTCTGCGGGCGCCGGATCGGATCTTAGGTCTGCATGAAGGCCTGTTCATGAATCCGCCCAAGAAAACCCGTATATTCTATGGACTGTTCCATACCGAATTAAGGATTGTTAGATGCTGTTGGCCGCTTTATTTGGGGGTTTAATTGGTTACGCCTTTGGCAAGTTTGCTGGCTTTCTGGTCGGTGCAGCCATCGGTGCGTTCGTGTTCCACCGACTCAAAAGCCGGTTGATCGGTAAGCTCCACTCCATCCAGTCCGGTTTTATCGAATCGGTCTTCGCGGTAATGGGCGCCCTTTGCAAGGCCGATGGCGTGGTCTCCCGGGATGAAATCCAGATGGCCGAGACCATGTTCGCCCGTTTTCGCCTGAACGAAAATCAGCGCGCCAAAGCCAGGGCCGCCTTCAATCGCGGCAAGTCCCCGGACTTTGATCTGGACGCAGAACTCAACCACTTCCTGCGCATGAGCGGGCGTCAGCCAGCCTTCCTGCAGATGTTCCTGCAGGTTCAGGTATCCGCGGTTGCCGCCGATGGCGTTATCCATCCGGACGAGCACGCCATGCTGGTGCGCATTGCCCGTGGGCTGGGCCTGCCTGAAAGCCAGGTGGACCAGCTGGAGGCTATGCTGCGAGGCGCCCACAACGGACAAGCCGGTACTGGCGCCGGCCAGCGTTCCTCAAGCCAACAGATTGATGATGCCTACAAGGTCCTTGGGGTTTCACCCTCGGCCAGCGACGATGAACTGAAGAAGGCGTACCGCAAACTGATGAGCGAGAACCACCCGGACAAGCTTGCCGGTAAAGGTATGCCAGAGAGTATGCGGGAAATGGCAGAAGAGCGGACACGGGACATCAGTCACGCCTACGACGTCATCAAGGACGCACGCAAGAAAGCCAGCTAATCTGGCCGGGCGCGGGATCTCCTAGAACCAGCGAGGCACCCGTGCCCGGTAATGGTCGTATTGGCTGCCGAACTGGCGGGCCAGAGCCTTTTCTTCTTCTCTTGCCTGCCGGGTGATAACCAGTACGCCCGCAATCAGGCAAATCAGTGAGAAAACACTGGGCAACGCCAGAAAGAAAGCCAGTTGCCCGGTCATCACACTGATGAACACCGGATTTCGAGACCGGGCAAACGGTCCCTCGGTGAGCATGTTGCGGCCATCCTCGCGGGGATCAATACCGGAGCGCCAATCTTCGTGCATGTATGCCTGCAGGTAATTCACGCTGGTAAACGACACCAACAGCAGCAGCATTCCCACCAACAGCACCGGCCACTGGTACAGCGCAGGAAACACCCCGAGCCAGCCATCAATATCAACGAAGATCCGGATCACGCAAACACTGACAATCAGGGTTCGGAACACATTGAAGATCTGCCGGTGCCACCAGGGCGCCGTTCCCGTTTCCCCGTAATTAATGTGGGAAAAGGACATGCGCCGATACAGCCCCAGCGCCCGCCCGCCGAACTGCAGGCCGATCATCAGAAAAAAGATACCCAGAAAATGGCGCACTAAAGGTTCAATAGATTCCATCTGACTCGCTTACTACATTGTCGAACTGCAAGCTTATTATCTGGAAAGGCCTGTGAAAAGCGGATTAATGGGCTGACCGTCCATATTCCAGGCAACCACCCGGTTACGGCCCTGGCCTTTGGCTTCGTACAGGGCTTGGTCCGCCCACTTGAAAATATCCTTGGTGGCATCGGCCTTGGCCGGAGACAGACTGCATACGCCAACACTGACGGTCAGGTGCAAGACATCGCCGGAGACCGGGAAGGCCGTTTTTTCGATTTCCATGCGGATACGCTCCGCTACCCGCAGCGCGCCATTCATCGGTGTATCGGGCAGCAGCACCACGAATTCTTCACCGCCATAGCGGGCAGCGAGGTCCTGTGATCTGGTAATAAATTTCTGGATGCACTGAGACACCATTTTCAGACAATCGTCTCCGACCAAATGGCCGTAGGTATCGTTGAATTTCTTGAAGTGATCGATGTCCAGCACCAACAACGACAAGGGCTCCTCATACCGATAAGCCCGTACCACAGCCGACTGGAAAATCCGGTCGAAGTGGCCACGGTTCTTAAGCCGGGTTAAGGCATCGGTGGCACTCAGCTCCAGCAACTGTTCATTCAGGTGTTCCAGGTCCTGGGTACGCTGCTGTACCCGTTCTTCCAGCTGGGTATTGGCTTCCCGCTGAACTTGCAGGGATTTTTCCTGGGCCATCCGGGCCTTGCGCTCTTCCCGAATCAGTCGTTGCTGGGTTTCAAAAACCCGTTTCTTTTCCCTTTCCAGACGATCTGCCAGGGCAATGGACAGCAGGATAACACCCAGTGCGGAGCCAACCTGAGTGGCGTTTTCCGTTAACAGGTTTCGCGGCAGTACCGTGAACTTGCTCAGGGCCAGAACCATGCCGCCGAACAGCATGAATACCCAGGCAAAGGTGTAATAACGCGCCGCCGGATCCTGCTGAACCCACCGGACGATACTCAAAACCAACATCGTGGAACAAGCGATGAAAGCAAGCAGTATCGTCGGCAGAATCAGATACTTGTAAGGCACCATCAAGCCCGCAAAAGCAAGCACAGCTGCGGCCACGACGACCCCAACAGCCCAACGGTTTAGAAACGGGTGATTGGTGGGGGAGACATTGATGAATCGAATACTGAAAGTACCGCCGAACACCAAAGCCAGATTCAGGAACACGGTGATCGCCTGGTCATTCCACCAGGTTGCCTGCGGCCAGAGATACTGAAAGGCTACCCCATGGAGACTGGCCAGAAACAGGGGCATTGCCGTGATATAGCCCACGTAATGCAGAAAACTCCGTTCCTTTACTGCCATAAACACGAACAGATTGTAGAGCACCATGACCAGGATGATGCCGTAGTAGAAGCCCTGGAAAATGCTACGGGCCTGTTCAGCGGCAAGGAAGTTGTTCTGCTCCCACAAGATCAACGGCACCTGCATGGAACTGGTGGTTTCCACCCGCAGATAGACCCAGGTTTGCTCGCCGGCCGCCAGGGTCAGGGGAACGACAAAGTTGCGATGCTGGATAGGCCGGGCGTGGAATGGCAGCTTGTCGCCGAGCACCAAAGGCTCAGCACTGGAGCTTTCCGGATTGATGAAAACCTCTATTCGGTCCAGTACCGGATAAGCGATTTCCATCAGCGGCATTATGGCTTCATCCGTTGGGTTTTTCACCGCCACCCGAAACCAGTAGGCCGAATTGCCATAGCCCAGACTGAGGCTTTCGCTCTGGTTTGGCGTCCAACGTTGCGGGTCAAGGTCAGTTATCGCCTCAATGCCAGTGGGCAGGTCCGGTTCCGGCCAATAATCGACAAAGCGCGAGAGTTCAATCCGCTCGGATTGCAGATCCCAGGTAGCCTGACGATCCGCAGCTGCAACAACGGGCGAGGAATAGCCAAACAGCAGGCTGAAGAGAGCGATCAGTACGCGCAACAATGGCATCCGTAATTAGCCAGTCAGATTTTTTTGTTTTCGGCCGCATTATGGCCGATAAAATCCGGACTTGCCGTCGATTACTACCATTTGAAGCAATTCAACATATAAAACTACAAACGACGCCCACCAACCCCGTGCTGGCCCCGCCTGCTACCTTACGAAAAGATCGAAAGCACCTGTTGGAAGCTGGATTCCGGCGCCGCCTCAATCACGACAGTCTCGCCCGTGACCGGATGGGCAAACTCGATACGCGTGGCCGCCAGCATCAAACGTCCCTGCCCGAATCGTTCGGCAAAATAACGGTTATGACGACCGCGGCCGTGATTGGCGTCGCCAATGATGGGATGGTTAATGTGCTTCATGTGCCGACGCAGCTGATGCTTTCGGCCCGTTTCCGGATAAAGCTCAACCACTGCGTAGCGGCTACTCGGATACCGTTCGATGGCCACAGGAATTTCGGTAGTCGCCAGGGTTTTGTAACGGCTGCGAGCATCCCGGACCGGCTGTTCAGTGCCTTTCTGCCGCCGATCTTCCGGTTCCTCTCTTAGCGGGTGATCAATAAACCCTGAGTCCGCCGGCCAACCGCGCACCATGGCCTGGTAAGTTTTGCGCACTTCCCCGGCCATTATGGCCAGGCCGAGGGCACGCGCGGTATCCGGATCTTTCGCGAACACCAGCACTCCCGACGTCGGCCGATCCAACCGGTGAACCGGGTACACATGGCCGCCGCCGTTCAGCGCCCGCGCGTACTGCAGCGCAAACTCCGTTTCGTGCTTATCAATCGGGCTTCGGTGCACCAGCAGACCCGCCGGTTTGTGGACGGCCAATAAATACTCGTCAGAATATAAAATGGTCAAAGGATTGATCGATGAAACCATCAGAAAAAACCATTCAGTAGAAACCGTTAAGTCGTTTTGCCCTATAAATGCGACGAAAATTACACAACGCAGTTAAAGAAACAGTAATAATCGCCGATTATAGTCCTAAGAGCTGGTGTATAGGGACATTCGCTGGCATCAGCGTTTTACGTCCCTCATGCATAGGCCACATAATGAATTGGTACTCCCGCAGCATTCTTAACCGCATCCTCACCATCGTATTTGTCGCCAACCTGGTTATTGCGATCGTGGCCGGTTTCTATTTCAAGGCGTCGCTCGAAACGGGCGACAATTACAGCGGCCTGGTCGGCAGCGAAATGGTTCATGCGCTTGAAGCACAAGACATCCTGGCCACTTTCAAGACCCAGGTCCAGGAGTGGAAAAACGTTCTGATCCGAGGCGACGACGATGGCCAACGGGAAAAATACTGGGGCAGATTCCAGAAGCGGGAAGCGGAGATCCAGTCTCAGTTGGACGACCTGATTCCGCAGCTCAAGGACCCGGAAGCCAAGAAGCTGATGTCCCAGTTCCAAAAGTCGCACCAGCGTATGGGCAGCGCCTACCGCAAAGGATTCGAGGCTTTTGTGGAGTCTGGTTATGAACACTCCGCCGGCGACGCCGCGGTAGCCGGTATCGACCGCGAGCCGGCCAAACTGGTTGAAGAGGCATCGAACCAGATTCGTGTCGTCAGCCTGTCTTACGCCGGTGATTTGAAAGAATCGGTGCAATCCAGCACCTGGCAGATCGGTAGCCTGCTGTTCGCCGCGATCCTTCTTGGCACCCTTGCCTGCGTCATTGTTCTGATCCGCTCCGTAGTGCGACCGACCCAGCAACTCATTGGCCAGCTCGACAAACTGGGTAAGGGTGACCTATCCGACCGCACTACCCTCACCAGACAGGACGAGCTCGGTCGTCTCGCCGACACTTCCCGGTTGCTGCATGCATTCTTGTCGGAAACCGGCAACCTGATGCAGAACAACGCCACGCAGTTGGAACATACCGGTACTCTGATCCGGAATAATGCCAATCGGGTATCGTCTCATTCTGACCAGGCGCACCAAAGAATTGATCAGATCGCCACCGCCATGAACGAAATGTCGGCAACAGCACAGGACGTAGCCCACCATGCCGCTTCTGTGGCCTCCCAAGTGGATGAGACCTCTGGCCAAACCCAACAGGCCGATCAGCAGATCAATCAGGCTGTCGAGAGCATGAAGCGGCTGACTGACCAAATCCACAGCTCCGCGGAAACGGTCAACCAGCTCGCCAGCGACGGTCGTCGAGTCGGCGATGTCATGCAGGTCATTCGCGAAATTGCGGACCAGACCAACCTGCTGGCCCTGAATGCTGCCATTGAAGCAGCTCGGGCGGGTGAGGCCGGTCGTGGCTTTGCGGTAGTGGCGGATGAAGTCCGCAACCTGGCGGCAAAAACCCAGGAAGCCACCGTCGAGATTGATCAGATTATTGAGACCATTGGTTCCGCTTCGCGGGATGCCACCGAGTACATGCAGGCCTCAGGCGTGGTTGCCGAGGAAAGCAGCGAGTCAGTAGAAGCGGTTCGTCACACCCTGAGTGAAATCAGCCAGCGTATGGCCAGCGTCAACGACGCTACCACCCAGGTCGCTACTGCGGCCGAGCAGCAGACCAGTGTCAGCGAAGACATCAACCGCAATGTGACAGAGGTGGCCGAGATCTCGGCAAGCATGAATGAGGCCGCAGAGGAAAATCTCCGCACTGTTCCAGAATTGGACGACATGGCGCGACAAGCTCGGGAATTGGCGGGTCGGATTCGCAGCTAAACCGTTCATCGAAGTGCGGGCCAGACGGCAAGCTGTTGGCCCGCACTAAAAAAATCACAAGAAACGGTTGCAACCAATTAAAAGCGTGAGGTAGATTCTAACCGAACGTAATTAACGAATTCAGAGCAGATTGTTCATCTTATGAATCTCAGCGCAGTGGTTGTCCTAGTGAAGCTTATCCTGGTGGTCGTGGTACCGTCCGGGGGCTTTTGCGTGGACAAGCGGGTGAGATAGCAACAACCTGACAAGACACCAAGAGCCCCCGGCACCGAAAGGTCCGGGGGCTTTTTTTTGCCGCCACAAAAAGGAAAACATCGATCATGAACGGCGCACAGCACATTCTCGACGCGTTCCATCGCCACGGCATCTCCACCGTTTTCGGCTACCCGGGTGGCTGCATCATGCCGCTCTACGATGCTCTAGTGGATGATGTCGGAACCGAACACGTGCTGTGTCGCCACGAACAGGGTTGTGCCCTGGCCGCCGACGGCTATGCCCGCGCCAGTGGCCAACTGGGCGTGTGCATCGCCACTTCCGGACCGGGTGCAACCAACCTGATCACCGGTGTCGCCAACGCTCACCGGGATTCCATCCCGATGCTGGTGATCACCGGACAAGTGCCTTCCGGCCTGATCGGCACCGACGCCTTTCAGGAAACCGACGTTCTGGGCATGACCCTGGGCATCGTCAAACACAGTTACCTGGTGGACAGCGCTGATGAGCTGGCCGCCATCATGGACGAAGCTATTGAGCTCGCCCAAAGCGGACGCCCCGGGCCAGTATGGGTTGATATACCCAAGGACGTGTTGCTGGCATCGGCCCCGGCATGCTCATTCGAGCCCGAAGCCGCAAGTGCTGCCAAAACCGCCAGCGCCACCACCGATATTTCCGAAGCCATGACCATGCTGCGCTCGGCCCGAAAGCCCCTGCTCTACAGCGGTGGCGGTGTGAGCCTGGCCTACGCTGAAGACAGCTTCCGCGAATTTACCCAAACCGCCGCCCTGCCCAGCGTTGTCACCCTGAAAGGTATCGGCAACAGCGGAAAGCACTGTGCCCATCACCTGGGCATGCTGGGTATGCACGGCTCCCGCGCCGCTAATCGCGCCGTCGACGAATGCGACCTGTTGCTGGTTATCGGCGCCCGACTGGATGACCGGGCCACCGGCAAACTGGACACTTTCGCCCCCAACGCCCGGACCATCCACATTGACACCGACGCCGCCGAGATCAACAAACTGCGTTCAGTGGATCTGGCGTTGCGGGGTGATTTGAACGGTATCCTCCAGGCAATGACCACCGAGTTTGAATCGGCTCCACTGGCGATCAGCGACTGGCAGACCCAATGCCGCACCTGGAACACCACCGGTGGCTTCAGCGCCGCGGACAACGAAGAGCCTCTGGCCCCCATCACCGGCCCCGCCTTTGTGCGGCAATTGTCCCGTATTGCACCGGATGACACTGTCATCGCCTGCGATGTTGGCCAACACCAGATGTGGGTGGCCCAGCATTACCAGTTCGACCACCCTCGCCACCACCTCTCCAGTGGCGGCCTGGGCACCATGGGCTTTGGCTTGCCCGCCGCCATTGGCGCCCAGTTTGCTGATCGCCGCAGCACCGTTATCAATGTCGCGGGCGATGGCTCGTTCATGATGAACGCCCAGGAGCTGGCCACTATTCGCCGCTATAACCTGCCGCTGAAGATGATCATCCTGGACAACCAATGCCTGGGCATGGTCCGCCAGCAGCAGGAGTTGTTCTACAACAACCGCGAAAGCCAGATTAACCTGGACGACAACCCAGACTTCGTCGCCATGGCCCGCGCCTTCGACATCCCTGCCCTGCACATCGAACGCACCGATCAGATCCGCCGCGGTATCGAAACCATCCTCGCCTACGATGGCCCCATGCTGCTGCACGTTGCCATTGCCCGTGAAGAAAACGTCTGGCCCATCGTCAAACCCGGCGCCAGCAACCGCGAAATGATCGACGAAACCAAAAAGCGCACCACCACCGCCCAACGGGAGCACGTTGCATGAACCCTTCCACCCAGCCCGCAAACCAGCCTTCAACCCCGAGCTACACCCTTACCTGTCGCATGTCTCAGGAAGCCGCGGCACTGGAGCGCCTTTGCCAGGTGGTCCGGATTCGCGGTTTCAAGATTGCCCGTATGGCCGTCGAAAGTGCCGGTGAGCATTTGGACATTGCCCTCACGCTGGAAGGTACCCGGCCCATTGCGATGCTTCAGGCGCAGTTGCTGAAGTTGCATACGGTGGCTGAGGTTGTCCTTGATCAGGGGGCTTTGGCGCGTTCGCTTCGAGCCTGATTTGGGAGTTGGGTTCTTTGTAGCCTGTTGGTTTTGGGGGCGGGTACGCGGGCGGGCAACAACCGATAGGCCGACGAGAGAAAAGAAAAAAGGGATGAGAAAAGGAAAAGCTTGGTTTGAAGGGGCGGCTTGAAACTTTAACGAAGTAGACGCCAATCCATGGCACCAACAATCAAAAAGCCTTTCCTCCGTGAACCCGCTTGGTCAGCTCGGCGCGGGGTGGTAGGTGGATTTTCTGCCGGAAAAAGATGTCTGAGCGCAGCGAGTTATTTTTCCAAAGAAAATCCACCTGCCACCCCGCAAGCCCGCCCCCAAACCAACCAGTCTACGAGACCAAAACTACCAGGCTTTGTAAGGCAAAAACTTCCCATTCATAGTAACAACCACCCGATCCCCCTTCGGATTTTCTTCCTTCTCCACATCCATCGTGAAATCGATCGCACTCATGATGCCGTCACCGAACTTCTCGTGAATCAGTTCTTTCAGGGTATCGCCATACACACCGACAATTTCGTACAGGCGATAGATAAGCGGGTCCTGAGGGATGGCGTCGTCCCAGGATTTCTTGGGGCACACCTGCAGGGTCGCGGCGACTTCCTTATCGAGGCCCAGGGTTTCGCACAGGGCGAAGGCTTTGTCTTCAGTCAGGCTGTTCATGCCCAGGCAGGCCGAAGTGGTAAACACGGGGGACAGGCCAATGGCCGAAGCCAGTTTTTCCCAGGACACGCCTTGGGTTGCTTTGGCTTCCAAGATTTTTGCCGTCATCAGTTCTTTTTTCATCATGGACATTTCCTCTGCGTTTGCACTGATTGAGTGCGATACCAGCCCTCTAAGGCGCCTGATCGCGGTTTGGACATATTCCACCCTTAACTTCAGCAGGGTTCGTGCCACAAACAGTCGATCCCTTTATTCGGAATCGATTGGGCTCAATCGCGAGCAAACTGTCACATGCACAGAGACTCTTCTTGGTGCCACGAACGGAATTTCGAACCATTAGCGTGCATGCAAAATCGATGAATAACTCAAAACATTGCATTCACTTACTCCCACGACATCGCAACATTATGTTTTTCATGGACTTTTAAATAAGCTTTCAAAGCTGGCCCGGCAATTGCGATTTCCCAGGCATCTTCGATCCGAATGGAGCATGCACCATGAACCGTCGCAATTTCCTTAAGGGCGCCACAACTCTCTCTGTTGGCGCCAGCCTTTTACCCCTCGCCCAACTGCTTCCCCGAGCTGCACAGGCGGCATCCAATGAAACCGCCGTGGTGGTTTTTGGCGGCACCATCAACAGCCTGGACATTCACCGCTCGGGCACCAACCGCGCCAGTTACCAGGTTGCAATCAACTGTTACGACCGTCTGGTCAGCTTCGGTACCAAGCAGACTGCGGATGGTTCATTCAGTTACGACTTCAGCAACGTTCAACCCGAACTGGCCGAGTCCTGGGAAATCAGCGACGACGGCACCGTGATGACTTTCAAGATCCGCAAGGACGCTACGTTCTGGGATGGCAAGCCGGTGACCGCCCACGATGTGAAATGGTCACTGGACCGGGCGGTCTCTCTCGGTGGCTTCCCCACGGTCCAGATGAAAGCCGGCCGGCTTGAGTCTCCGGATCAGTTCAAGGCTATTGATGATCAGACCTTCCAGATCACGTTGCCGTTTCCTTCAAAACTGGCGCTGCCCGATCTCGCCACACCGATCCCGATCATCATCAACTCGGAGGTCGCCAAAGCCAACGCCACGCCAGATGACCCATGGGCAACCGAATACCTGCATCGCAACCCCGCCGGCTCCGGCGCTTTCAAGGTAATGCGGTGGAACGCTGGCGAGCAGCTGGTTTACGAACGCAATGACAACTGGGCCTGTGGTCCGCTCCCTGGCTACCAGCGTGTCATGCTGCGAGAGGTGCCGGCGCAGTCGACCCGAAGGGCATTGATCGAGCGTGGCAGTGTCTCGGCATCCCAAAACATTCCCAACAAAGACGCCAAGGAGCTCGCTGAGAAGCAGGGGGTAAAGGTTGTCAGCACGCCGATCGAGAACTGCATATATTCGCTTTGTACCAACCTCGACTTTGAGCCATTCAAGGACAAGCGGGTTCGCCAGGCCGTGGCCTGGTCCATTCCCTATGAAAAGATCTTCGAACAGGCCGCCTATGGCCAGGGTGTTCCCATGTGGGGTGGCGCAGATCAGGTCACCAGCATTGCCTGGCCGCAGAAATCGCCTTACGAACAAAATCTGGAGAAGGCGCGGGCCCTTATGGCGCAAACGGCCTACAAGGACGGCTTCGAAGTACCCCTGTCATTCAACCTGTCGGTGGCCGACTGGGCCGAGCCTACAGCCCTGCTGATCCAGCAAGGTCTGGCGGAGATTGGCATCAAGGCCAGCATTGAGAAAATTCCGGGCGCCAACTGGCGCACCATTGCCCTGGTGGAAAAGAAGCTGCCCCTGCACCTCGAGAACTTCGGTGGCTGGCTGAACACACCGGACTATTACTTCTTCTGGGCCTACATCAAGGGCAACCTGTTCAACTCCTACAATTACGACAACCCCGAGATGGCCAAGCTGATCGACGATACGCTCGACATGGCCATATCCCACCCGGATTACGCCCCGAATGTCACGCGGATGATCGAAATCGCCTTCGATGACATCCCCCGCATTCCGCTGTGGCAGCCAACCCTGAACGTGGCATTCAAGGAGGGTGTGGAGGGCTACGAATACTGGTTCCACCGTCAGATGGATATCCGTCCGCTGAAGCCTGCCTGATCCACTAAACAAGGAGTTCACCGTGTCTCTGGGCGTCAAATCCAAACGGGTTCTTACCCGACTGCTGCAGGCCGTACCCACGGTCTTCGGCATCCTGGTCGTGTGCTTTATCCTGACCCGGGCCCTGCCCGGAGATCCGGCCGCCTATTTCGCTGGAGATATGGCCGATGAGGCGTCAATTGAGCAGGTGCGGGAAAATCTCGGTCTGGATCAGCCCCTGCCGATCCAGTTCGTCACCTACGTTGGTGATCTGCTGCAAGGCGACCTCGGAGTCGCCATCTCGACCGGCCAGACGGTAACCCAGGAACTGGCCAAGCGGCTTCCGGCGTCGCTGGAGTTGACCCTGGGCGCGCTGCTCCTTGCCCTTACCATCGCCGTTCCCCTGGGCGTTCTGGCCGCAACCCGGCCGAACTCCTGGGTGGATCACCTGTGTCGCTTCCTGGTAACTGCGGGCGTCTCCCTGCCGACCTTCTTTACCGGTCTGGCGCTACTGTACGTCTTTTACTATTTGCTGGGCTGGGCACCGCCACCTATGGGCCGGCTCGACATGATGTTTTTGCCGCCGGAATCAATCACCGGTTTCTACACTATCGATTCGCTGATTGCCGGTGACTGGGCCCTGTTTAAGGCATCCCTGGCGCAGATGGCGCTGCCCCTGATTACCCTGGCGTTGTTCACCCTGGCCCCCATCGCCCGCATGACCCGGGCAGCCATGCTGCAAACCCTGGCCAGCGATTATGTTCGTACCGCGCGCGCCGCCGGTCTGAGTCGTCGCCGGGTGCTGATCACCTACGCGTTCCGAAATGCCTTGCTGCCGGTTATCACCACTCTGGGCATGGTGTTCTCCTTCGTACTTGGCGCCAATGTGCTGGTTGAGAAAGTGTTCGCCTGGCCGGGTATTGGTTCGTTCGCAGTTGAGGCACTGGTGGTTTCAGATTACGCCGCCGTTCAGGGTTTCGTGCTTTCCATGGCGCTGTTGTTCGTGGCGCTCAATCTGCTTATCGACGTGACCTACACACTGATCGACCCCCGCGTTGGCGAGGACAGCTAATATGAGCAATCTGGCAATCACCCCGTCCACCGCCCCGCGCGCTCAAACCCGCGAGGGTTACTGGCATCACCTGCGCTACATCATGGCTGAGAATCCGCTAACCGGGATCTCGTTTGGCTTGTTTTTTGGCCTCATTGCGGTTGCGATCTTCGGCCCTTACCTGGTGCCGTTCGACCCGGTTGCTACCGGCGTAGGCCCCGCACTTCAGCCCCCCGGCGTCAGCCACTGGTTTGGCACCGATCACCTGGGTCGGGATGTGTTTTCACGGGTGGTCGTGGCAACCCGGCTGGATCTCCTGATATCTGTGTCCGCGGTGACATTATCCTTCGTTTTCGGCTCAATCATCGGTTGCTTCGCCGGTTACTTCGGCGGCTGGACCGACCGGATCTCCGGCCGGCTGATGGACACCATCATGGCCTTTCCTTTGTTCGTTTTGGCCATGGGGATTGTGGCTGCCGCCGGTAATTCCATCGAAAACATTGTCTACGCAACCGCCATCATCAACCTGCCCTTCTACGCCCGCATGGCTCGGGCCGAAGTCAGCATTCGCCGAAATGCGGGCTTTGTTCAGGCCGCGCGGTTGTCCGGCAACTCCGAACTGCGAGTGCTGTTTGGGCATATTTTCCCGAATACCCTGCCGCCGATGATGGTGCAGATTTCCCTCAACATGGGCTGGGCCATCCTGAATGCCGCGGGGCTGTCGTTCATTGGTCTGGGCGTACAACCACCCATGCCGGAGTGGGGCATTCTGGTCGCTGAGGGCGCCAACTTCATTATTTCCGGTGAATGGTGGCTTGTGGTCTTCCCAGGCCTGGCACTGATGTTGGCGGTGTTCACCTTCAACCTCATCGGCGATGGCCTCCGAGACCTGGTCGATCCGCAGCGTCGCACTTAAGGCAAACCTTCAGGACATTGTTGAGGAACCACCATGACTCCCCCTTTACTTGATATCCAGCGCCTGAGCGTCGATTTTGCCACCCGTCGAGGCACCGTTCGGGCCATCGATTCCATCTCCCTGTCCGTCGCCAAGGGCGAGACCCTCGGAATCGTGGGCGAATCCGGATCGGGCAAATCGGTAACGTCTTATGCGGTGATGAACATTCTGGATCGTGCTGGCAAAATCGCCGGCGGGAAAATCTCCTACGGCGGTATGTCGATGCATAAGATCTCGGAACGGGACATGCGGGACATACGTGGCCGGGAAATCTCGATGATTTTCCAGAACCCGCGGGCGGCGTTGAACCCGATTCGGAAAGTCGGCCAGCAAATCGCCGATGTACTGGTTCAACACAACCAGGCAACCCGGGCCACTGGTCGCGCCAAAGCCATCGAGATGCTCCTTGCCGTAAAAATCAAGGATGCCGAAAAACGCTATGAAGCCTACCCATTCGAGCTATCCGGCGGCATGTGCCAACGGGTTGTCATTGCCATGGCCCTGGCCTGCAAACCTCAATTGCTGATTGCCGACGAGCCCACCACAGGCCTGGATGTCACCACCCAGAAAGCGGTCATGGATCTGATTACCGAGCTGACTGCCAAGTTCAACATGTCCACGATTCTGATCACTCATGACCTGGGGTTGGCGGCCGCCTATTGCGACCGGCTGCTGGTGATGGAAAAGGGACACGTGGTTGAACAGAACACGTCGGAAGCCCTGTTCAATAGCCCGCAAAAGGCCTACACAAAGCAACTTCTGAACGCCACTCCCCATCGCGACTCCTACGTGCGGGATCTGCTCACCCCGGAACAGCAGGCCCAGGCCCTGGCTCTGCCGGCGTCGACCGAACCCGGAGCTGCCCTGTTGTCGGTGAAGTCGTTAAAAAAAGAGTTCGGCAAGCCCGGCAGCGGTCATCATCACGTCGCTGTGCGAGACCTGTCCTTTGACATCCGCAAAGGTGAAAGCCTCGGATTAGTGGGCGAAAGTGGCTGCGGCAAGTCCACGACATCGTCCATGATCATGCGCCTGCTGGACACTACAGAGGGCTCCATCGAGTTTCTTGGCCAGGACATTGCCGCCATACCAGCCAAGCAGTTCGCCCGCCACGCCCTGCGCAGCAAATTGCAGATGGTATTCCAGGACCCCACCGACAGCCTGAACCCGCGCTGGAGCGCCGAGCGTTCCATTGTCGATCCACTGCTCCGCCTTTCCCCAGACATGCCCGCCGCTGATCGACAGGCCCGGGTTCTGGAGCTGGCTTCCCTCGTGGGGCTGCCGGTTGAATTGCTGAACCGTTTTCCACACCAGCTCTCAGGCGGACAAAAAGCCCGGGTGGGTATTGCCCGGGCCGTCGCCATGGAACCGGAACTGTTGATCCTGGACGAGCCCACGGCAGCGCTCGACGTCTCGGTACAGGCTGTTGTCCTGAATCTGCTGGAAGATCTCAAACACAGGCTGGGCATGAGCTACCTGTTTATCAGCCATGATCTCAACGTAGTCCGGCTACTGTGCGATCGAATTATTGTCATGCAACACGGCGAGATCGTTGAGCAGGGGCATGCCCACGAGATCATGGACACGCCAAAAACCGACTACACCCGCAGCCTGCTAGCCGCCATTCCACATCCACCGGCGGCGGATGCTTCGATAACAGGAAATACTGAACTCCAGGACGGAGCGTCATGAAAGACAACGAAGCCGTGAGTCTGCGCAAAGGCACGGTGGTCGATTCTATCGTTCAAACCCTGGCCGACGACATTGTCAGCGGCCAGCTAATGCCCGGCACCAAGTTGGATGCCCAGGCCATGGCCGAGCGCTTTGGCGTTTCAAGGACACCCATCCGCGAAACGTTCGGACATCTGGCAGCCATGGGCCTGGTCACTCACCGCCCCAACCGGGGCGTGGTGGTTGCAACCCTGTCGCCGGAGTCACTGACCGACCTGTACGAGGCCATGGCCGAGCTTGAGGCATCATTGGCCAGGCTCGCCGCGCTGCGGATGAACAGCCGCCAGCGTGAAGCTTTGGAGCACCTGCATAACGAGTCCATACACCTGGTGCGGGATGGCACGTCGGACCAGTACAATCGGTTCAATCACACCTTCCACACCCTGATCTTTGAAGCCGCGCGCAGCCCTCAACTACAGCAGTTGGCCGAAACCACCCGCACCCGCCTGGCCCCGTTCCGGCGAGCCCAGTTCCGGCTCAACAACCGATTGAGCAAATCCTGGGAGGAACACGACGCCATCGTGCGCGCAATTCTCGCGGGTGACGCAGACGGGGTTGCCAGGCTGATGCGCGCCCATGTCCAGACAGTCAGCGCCATGTCGGCCGAGTTCATTGCTGAACATCAGCATCGTCCCACGGCGGCAAGCGTTGATGAACCGGTATACCGGAAAGCGGATCGATGAAGGCGAGCTCCCCAAATGGCGTCATTTGTACGCCACACGCTCCCGCAACCGATACCGGTCTCGACATTCTCCAGGCCGGAGGCACCGCTATTGATGCTGTGCTGGCCGCCAGCGCGTCCCTGGCCGTAAGCTATCCCCACATGACCGGCATCGGTGGTGATGCCTTGCTCATGATCAACGACGGCCACGGCATCAAGGTGATTATGGGGCTGGGCCAGGCCGGCCAGGTCCTGCCTGACGGTGGAAAAATCAGCGAACGGGGACCGGCCTCAGCAGCGACCACCGCCGGCGCTTTGAGCGCGTGGCAGCGGGCGAAATCGATCAGTAGGGACCAGTGGGGCTCCAGGCTGGAATGGCCCACACTGCTGGCTCCCGCCATTGAGCAGGCACGCAAAGGCACGCCAGTGTCCCAGTCCCAGGCCTTCTGGCAGCGACAGCGAGAGGCTCTGATCGCGCAGCTACCGGATCTCCAACGGCTGTGCTGTGACCTCAACGGCAAGTTACGTCCCGAGGGGAGCACCCTGCATCAACAGGAACTTGGCAATACCCTGGAGCAGCTCGCGCGGGCAGGTATCGACGACTTCTATCAGGGTGAGATTGCGCAGGAGCTGGCCAGGGGCTTCCACGAGATGGGCAGCGGCCTCACGGCTCAAGACCTTGCCCAAACCCAGGCCAGCATTGGTGAGCCGCTGCGGATACGATACCGGAACGGCTTCCTCTACAATTTTCCACCGCCAACCCAGGGTATCTATACGCTCAGGGCGCTCGCAGCATTGAACCAGATGCCACTCTCCAAGCTTGAGAACGGTGGTGCCGATTACTTCCACTGCCTGGTCGAAGCCATCAAACACCAGCTGGCCATTCGCAACCGGGAACTCGCTGACCCCGCCTACTTTCCTCTTCCGTTGCAGGATCACTTGTCCGACGCCGCAGCCCGGAAAACCTTTGCGAAAATTAAGATGGGGCGGGCAGCCCCCTGGCAAGAGCAGGGGCAGCCCGCAGACACTATCTGGATGGCTGCCTCGGATCGGCAAGGGCGCACCGCCTGCCTGATGCAAAGCCTGTTTCACGATTTTGGTTCCGGCTGCATGGTCGGAAATACCGGCGTGCTCTGGTCAAACCGCGCGGCCAGCTTTCGCGCTGATGCCCGGCATCCCAACGGCTGGGCGCCGGGCAAAATTCCGGCTCACACGCTGAACCCGTCGTGCTATCTCGCAGACGATGGCACCCAATGGTACTTCGGCAGCCAGGGCGGCGACGGCCAGCCTCAGACGCAGATGGTTCTCGCCACTCAACTTATCGACTACCATCGCTCGATTGATAGCGCGCTCGTGGCACCCCGATTCCTGCTGGGACGAAGTTTCTTTGGCAGCAGTGAGAATCTCAAGTTGGAACAATCGGTGCCCGAAAATGTGAGAGCGGAGCTCTCAGCACGGGGCCATCAGGTCGAACCGATTCCGCAGTTGAGCCCGTTAACGGGCCAGGCCGGGGCACTTATGGTGTCAACTGACGGCTTTAAAGAGGCAATGCACGACCCGCGGGGCCAAGGCACTGCCAGAGGGCTGAGTTAGCCGGCCGGAATAATAGAAACCAGAAAAATATCTTCAGGACTTGCTTATGGACATTATTATCGCCTGTTCGGTACTCGGCATCATTGCGGGCATTCTTGCGGGCATGCTTGGCATTGGCGGCGGGGTCGTTATCGTGCCGGCCCTGATCATCATCCTCGGCGTTCAGGATTTCCCCGCAGAGTCCATTGTCATAACAGCGGTCGCAACCTCGCTCTGCACCATCATCTTTACTTCCATTTCGGCCGCCCGATCGCAAATCAAACGACAAGCCGTGGACTGGGATATCTTCAAGCGCTGGTCTGTCACGGTCGTGCTTGGCAGCTTTCTCTCAGGTTTCATTGCCGCCCGCCTTCCGACCCTGGTTTTGGAAGTTGGCATTGCCTGCTTCCTGCTGGTGGTTTCACTCATCATGCTGAGCCGCTGGGTTCCGGATCCCGCCAGAACTATGCCGGGTAAAGCCGGTACTGCCGGCCTGGGGCTGTTCAGCGGCACGCTGTCTGGCCTTGCCGGAATCGGCGGCGGCAATGTGATGGTGCCCTTGATGGTGTTCTTTAATGTGCCCATGCAACGTGCTGTGGCCACCTCCAGCACCCTGGGTTTCCCACTGGCGCTGGTCGGCACCATCGGTTATGCCATCTCAGGCTGGGGCGCCAATATCACCGACTGGTCATTCGGCTATGTCTACCTGCCTGCAGCAGCCTGCATTGCCGTATTCACCGTCCTCACCGCACCATTAGGAGTAGCGCTCAGTCACCGTATTCCTGCTGCCACACTGAAACGCGGCTTCGGCGCATTTTTGCTGATCATCGCCGGACGGATGCTGTTTAACGCGTTCTAGGCTGAACAAGGAAGGATGTAAGAAAAAAAGGGTGGAAGGAATGAGGTCCGCCAACGCACGATGCGTGACGGACCTCAAAGGTTATTCAGGTTGGGTCAGATCAGCTCAATAGCAACCGCCGTGCCCTCACCACCACCGATGCACAGCGATGCAACACCGCGCTTCAGGCCGCGCTGCTTCAGGGCATTGATCAGGGTGATCAGGATTCTTGAACCTGAAGAACCGATGGGATGGCCGAGCGCGCAGGCGCCGCCGTGTACGTTCACCTTCTCCGGGGCCAGACCCAGCTCGTTGATGGCAGCCAGGGTAACCACAGCAAAGGCTTCGTTGATCTCAAACAAATCGACGTCGTCTTTGCTCCAGCCGGCTTTCGCCAGAACCTTTTCAATGGCACCAATGGGCGCCAGAGTGAACTCGGACGGCAGGCGGGCGTGCGTGGCGTGGGCAATGATTCGAGCCTGCGCAGTCAGGCCGCGGGCGTCGGCTTCAGCAGCTGAAGCCAGCACCAGGGCCGAGGCGCCATCGCTGATGGAGCTGGAGTTAGCGGCGGTGACCGAACCGTCTTTGGCGAAGGCCGGTTTCAGGTTCGGGATTTTTTCCGGCTTGGCATTGCCCGGCTGCTCGTCGGTATCGACCACGGTATCACCACCCCGGCCCGGTACCGTGACCGGCACGATCTCATCCCTGAACCAGCCATTTTCGATGGCGGCCAGGGATTTCTGCAGGGAACCGATGGCAAATTCGTCCATGGCCTGGCGACTGATGTCGTACTTGTCCGCGGTGCGCTGGGCGAAAACACCCATCAGACCACCTTCGTAGGCGTCTTCCAGACCGTCCAGGAACATGCTGTCCATCACCTGGCCGTGACCCATGCGCATGCCAGAGCGTGCCTTGGGCAACAGGTACGGAGCCTGACTCATGTTCTCCATGCCGCCAGCAATCATGATGTTATTGGTGCCGGCCTTGATCTGGTCGTGGGCCATGATGACCGACTGCATGCCGGAGCCACACATCTTGTTGATGGTGGTGCAGCCGGAACTGTCCGGAATGCCCGCGGCGCGGGAGGCCTGACGTGCAGGCGCCTGGCCGAGGCCGGCCGGCAGCACGCAACCCATGATCACTTCCTGGACATCCGCCGGCTGGAGTCCGGCCCGCTCGATGGCTGCCTTGATGGATTCGGCACCCAGTTGCGGGGACCGTACCGAGCTCAGTGAGCCCATCATGCCGCCCATGGGGGTTCGGGCGGAGCCTGCAATTACAACGCTGTTGTCACTCATAACCTTTCCTCACTAATTCCTGTCGGCCTTTCAGCCTCTGCCCAACTTTCAACCTCTGCCCAAGACGGAGCGAGCAATGATTTCTTTCATGACTTCCGAAGTACCACCATAGATCCGCTGAACCCGCGCATCCATGAACGCCCGGGAAATCGGGTATTCGGTGGTGTAGCCGTAGCCGCCAAACAGCTGCAGACAGCCATCGGCTACCCGGCACTGCATCTCGGTGGCGCTGTACTTGGCCATGGAGGCGGTCGGCGCATCCAGCTCACCGCGCTCGTACTCGGCGATGCACTGATTCACGAACGCCTGGTTAACGCGGTAATCGGTCTCCATGCGCGCGATTTCAAAACGGGTGTTCTGCAGTTGGGCCAGTTTCTGACCGAACAGTTCCCGCTCCTGGGCGTAGGCAATGGTCAAATCCAACGCACCACGGGCCGCCGCGACGCCCAAGGCACCGATGACCAGACGCTCCCGCGGCAGCTCGTTCATCAGGTACATGAAGCCCTGCCCCTCTCCGCCCAGCAGCGCGGACGAAGGAATTCGCATGTCGGAGAAGAACAGCTCGGAGGTATCCCCGGCGTGCTGGCCGATCTTGTCCAGGTTACGGCCCTTGCTGTATCCCGGCAGAGAGGTATCCACCAGGAACAGGCTGATTCCGCGTGCACCGGCTGTCGGATTGGTCTTGGCCGCCACAATCACCATGTCGGCATGCTGGCCATTGGTGATAAAGGTCTTGGAACCGTTGAGGATGTAGTCGTCACCGTCTTTCACGGCACTGGTACGAATAGCCTGCAGGTCACTGCCCGCGCCCGGCTCGGTCATGGCGATGGCACCCACCGCCTCACCGGAAACCATCTTCGGCAACCAGTACTGACGCTGCTCCTCGCTGCCCATGTGACTCAGGTACGGAGCGACAATGTCCGAGTGCACCATCACGTTGGTCGACAGGGCACCGAAGCCCATGCGGGCGAGTTCTTCACCCACCACCACCGAGTACTGGAAAGGCGCACCACAACCACCCCACTCTTCCGGCACGTCCACGCAAAGCATGCCGGCGTTGCCGAGGGTGTTCCAAAGCTCACGTGGCACCAGGCCAGACTTTTCCCAGGCTTCGTAGTGCGGCTTCACCTCGGTTTCGAGGGCCTTGATAACCGAATCCCGGAACAGGGCCAGTTCTTCTTGATCAACAGGGCTGGTCATTACTTTCTCCCGCCAATTAAGGCTATTACTTCGGCGCCATACGCAGGGCACAGTCGAGACGAATTACTTCGCCATTCAAAATCGGGTTGCGAACCATCTGGTCCACCATCATGCCGAACTCTTCCGGCTTGCCCAGTCGCTTCGGGAACGGCAGGGTCGCCGCCAAGCTCTCCTGCACCTCTTCGGGCATGCCGGCCAGCATCGGCGTCATGAACAGGCCTGGAGCAATGGTATTCACCCGGATGCCCTCACGGGCCAGTTCGCGCGCTGACTGCAGGGTCAGGGACACCACGCCGCCCTTCGATGCACTGTAAGCCGCCTGGCCAATCTGGCCTTCATACGCGGCCACGGAGGCCGTATTGATGATCACACCGCGCTCACCGTCGGCGTTGGGCTCACGGGTTGCCATATCGGCAGCCGCCAGCCTCAGTATGTTAAAGGTACCAATCAGATTGACCTGGATAACCTTGCTGAACTTCTCCAGCGGCATCACGCCTTCGCGGCCCAGAATCTTGGAGGCCGGAGCAATACCGGCACAGCTCACCGCTACGCCACAGGGGCCATGAGCCTCCCGGGCTGCGGTGATGGCCGCTTCCGCGCTGTCTGGCGACGTGACGTCACAATGCAGGAAGAGACCACCAATATCTGCTGCCACCTTCTCACCCTGCTCCTGGTTAACATCCAGAATGGCGACCTTGCAACCAGCCGCAGCCAATGCCCGGGCAGCGCCCTCACCCAGGCCTGAGGCCCCACCTGTTACAATCGCCGCAACGTTTTTGAATTCCATTGTTTGCTCCTTTCTCGCGAATCCTGATGGATCTTTTTGTTTAAATGTCGACCGCAAATACTTTACGTTTACGTAAACTTTATCTAACCTAGCTCTAAAAAGGAAATAGCTATGGTCAAAAAAGAAACATACAGCATCAGTGAGCTCGCCAAAGAGTTCGATGTGACCACCCGAAGCATCCGGTTCTATGAGGATCAGGAGCTGCTAAAGCCTACGCGCCGGGGGCAGACACGCATCTTCAGTTCCAAGGATCGTGTACGGCTGAAACTTATTCTCAGGGGCAAGCGCATGGGCTTCTCCCTGTCGGAAACCAAAGAACTGTTCGACCTGTGGGACGAAACCCTCAGCGGCAACGAAAAACAGTTACTGCTGATGCTGGACACCTTGAGCCGTAAGCGTGCCCAGCTTGAACAGCAGAAGAACGACATTGCGATGGCCGAAATGGAAATGGACACCGCCGAAGCACGGTGCCGTGAAGCATTGGCAGATCTGGAACAGAAAAAGAAAGATCAGAAGATGCCGGCCAACGATGAAGAATCAACGACTGCCGAACAGAAATAGGCGTCAAGACACCTGTAGACAGGTGCCCTGCTCCCCAGCTGTCCGGCCTGAACAATTTGCCAGTAGAGATCATAGAAAAGGTAACTAACATGAAATCACAATACTCAGAGCTCAACTTCGGCCTTGGTGAAACCCTGGACATGCTGCGCGAGCAGATCAACGGCTTCGCGGCCTCCGAAATTGCTCCTCGCGCGGAAGAGATCGACCGCAAGAATGAGTTCCCCATGGACCTCTGGCGCAAAATGGGCGACATGGGCCTGCTGGGTATTACCGTTTCCGAGGAATACGGCGGTTCTGACATGGGCTACCTGGCGCACGTTATCGCCATGGAAGAAATCAGCCGGGCTTCGGCCTCTGTTGGCCTGTCTTACGGTGCCCACTCCAACCTGTGTGTGAACCAGATTCACCGCAACGGTACCGAAGAGCAGAAGAAAAAATACCTGCCCAAGCTGGTCAGCGGCGAGCACGTAGGTGCACTGGCTATGTCCGAGCCCAACGCCGGCTCCGACGTTATCTCCATGAAACTCTCAGCCCGGGACGAAGGCGACCACTTCGTGCTGAACGGCAACAAGATGTGGATCACCAACGGCCCTGACGCCAGCACCTTCGTGATCTACGCCAAGACCGATACCTCAGCGGGCTCACGCGGCGTTACCGCGTTTATCGTTGAACATGACTATCCGGGCTTCAGCCGCCACCAGAAACTCGACAAGCTCGGCATGCGCGGCTCCAACACCTGTGAACTGGTGTTCCAGGACTGCAAAGTACCCCGGGAAAACATCCTGGGCGGTGAAGGCAATGGTGCCAAGGTTCTGATGAGCGGCCTCGACTACGAGCGCCTGGTACTGTCCGGCGGCCCGCTGGGCATCATGCAGGCAGCCCTCGACGTCACCGTGCCCTACATCCGCGAGCGCAAACAGTTCGGCCAGGCTATCGGTGAGTTCGAGCTGGTTCAGGGCAAGGTGGCCGACATGTACACCTGGATGAACACCGCCAAGTCCTACGTCTACATGGTTGCCATGTCCGCCGACCGCGGCGAAACCACCCGTAAAGACGCCGCCGGCGCCATCCTCTACTCCGCAGAAATGGCCACCAAACTGGCCCTGGACGCCATCCAGCTGCTGGGCGGTAACGGTTACATCAACGAATACCCGACAGGCCGCCTGCTGCGTGACGCCAAGCTGTATGAAATCGGCGCGGGCACCTCAGAAATCCGCCGGATGCTGATCGGTCGAGAGCTGTTCCTGAACAAGTAATCGTTCAGGAAACCACTGCCCACGTTTGACAGGGTTTGTGGGTGGGGCTTTCCGGGAATGTCGTAGGCCAGGGATGGCCGAAGACAAGCGCACATGGATGTGCTCGTAGCGGTTCCCGGAAAGCCCCACCCGCAAACCCAACTGCCCACGGATGAAGAAGCTATGACCACACTCCAAAGCAAAATAAATCCAAGGTCTGAAGAGTTCCTGGCAAACCAGGAAGCCATGGCGCAAGCCGTCGCCGACCTGCGAGACAAAGTCACCACCATCCAGCAAGGCGGTGGCCCCTCCTACCAGGAACGGCACATCGCCCGCGGCAAACTGCTGCCCCGGGAGCGCATCAACCGCCTGCTGGACGACGGCTCCCCATTCCTCGAAATCGGCCAGTTTGCCGCCTATAACGTCTACGGTGAGGAAGTTCCGGCGGCCGGCCTCATCGCTGGTGTGGGCCGGGTCTCCGGCACCGAGTGCATGATCATTGCCAACGATGCCACAGTAAAAGGTGGCAGCTACTACCCGCTGACCGTGAAAAAGCACCTGCGGGCCCAGGAAATTGCCCTGGAAAACCGCCTGCCCTGCATCTACCTGGTGGACTCCGGCGGCGCCAACCTGCCCCGCCAGGATGAAGTCTTCCCGGACCGCGACCACTTCGGCCGCATCTTCTACAACCAGGCCCGAATGTCTGCCGACGACATCCCGCAGATTGCCGTGGTCATGGGCCTGTGCACCGCCGGTGGCGCCTACGTGCCGGCCATGGCCGACGAATCCATCATCGTCCGCAACCAGGGCACCATCTTCCTGGCCGGTCCGCCCCTGGTAAAAGCCGCCACCGGTGAAGTGGTCACCGCTGAAGATCTCGGCGGCGCCGATGTGCACTGCAAAATTTCCGGTGTGGCGGACCACTACGCCGAGAACGACGCCCACGCCCTGGAAATTGCCCGGCGCAGCATCTCCAACCTGAACCGCCGCAAACCGGCCGAGGTGGAAATCCGCAAGCCCAAGGCACCGCTGTTCGACGCCGAGGAAATCTACGGCATCGTGGGCACCGACCTGCGCAAGCAATTCGACGTGCGCGACGTGATTGCCCGCATCGTCGACGGCTCCGAATTCGACGAATTCAAACGCTACTACGGCCAGACCCTGGTCACCGGCTTTGCCCACATCCACGGCTACCCGGTGGGCATCATTGCCAACAACGGCATTCTGTTCAGTGAAGCCGCCCAGAAAGGCGCCCACTTCATCGAGCTGTGCTGCCAGCGCAACATCCCGCTGCTGTTCCTGCAGAACATTACCGGCTTTATGGTCGGCCAGAAATACGAGGCCGAAGGCATCGCCAAGCACGGCGCCAAGATGGTTATGGCCGTGGCCTGCGCGAACGTACCCAAGATTACCGTACTGATCGGCGGCAGCTTTGGCGCCGGCAACTACGGCATGTGTGGCCGCGCCTACAGCCCGGACTTCCTGTGGATGTGGCCGAACGCCCGCATCTCGGTCATGGGTGGCGAACAGGCCGCCGGCGTACTGGCCCAGGTTAAACGCGAAGGCATGGAGCGCAAAGGCCAGGACTGGAGCACCGAAGAAGAGGCCGAGTTCAAGCAACCGGTCATCGACAAGTACGAGGAGCAGGGGCACCCGTACTACGCCAGCGCCCGCCTGTGGGACGACGGTGTCATCGACCCGGCCCAAACCCGGGAAGTGGTTGCCCTCAGCCTGTCCGCCACGCTTAACCGACCCGCGAAGCCGACACGCTTTGGCGTGTTCCGCATGTAATCGGGAGATCAGTCATGACAGAACAAGAGAATGCGGTTCTGATCAAACGCCGCGCACAGGGTGTCACCGATGTGGTGCTAAACCGCCCGGACAAACGCAACGCCTTTGACGACGTCATCATCCAGCAGCTGATCAACGCGCTGGACGAGGTCAACCAGGACCCGGACACCAAAGTTGTGGTGCTGCGCTCCGAGGGCAAACACTTCTCCGCCGGAGCCGATCTCGGCTGGATGCGTCGCATGGCCGACAACACCCGCCAGGAAAACCTGGACGATTCCCGGGAACTGGCGCGGCTGATGAACGTGCTCAACCACCTGTCCAAGCCGGTTATCGGCCTGGTACAGGGCGCAGCCTTCGGCGGTGCCGTGGGCCTTGCGGCTTGCTGCGACATTGTGATCGCCACCGAGAAAGCCAGCTTCTGCCTGAGCGAAGTGAAGCTGGGGCTGATACCTGCCGTCATCAGCCCGTATGTCGTACGTGCCATTGGCGAACGCCAGGCTCGCCGCTATTTCATTTCAGCCGAAGTGTTCACCGCCCGAAAGGCGAAAGATTACGGCCTGGTGCACATCGTGTGTGACGACGTGGAAGCCATGGAAAGCCAATGCGACGCGATGGTCCAGCAACTGGCCCAGAACGGCCCGGAAGCCATGACCGCGGCCAAGGATCTGGTGTTCGCAGTCAGCAACAAACCGATCGACGACGTTGTGATTGATGATACCGCCCATCGCATTGCCGATATCCGCGTGGGAGAAGAGGGACAGGAAGGGCTGAGTGCCTTCCTGAACAAGCGTCGCGCCAACTGGATTCCGGAGAACAACTGATATGTTCAGCAAAATTCTGATCGCCAACCGGGGCGAAATCGCCTGCCGGATCATACAGACGGCCCACGATATGGGAATCCGCTGCGTCGCGGTCTATTCCGACGCCGACGCCAACGCCCGCCACGTGGCCATGGCCGACGAAGCCTTCCACATTGGCCCGGCACCCAGCTCAGAGAGCTACCTTCGGTCTGAGAAGATCATTGAGATCGCCAAGGAAAGCGGCGCCCAAGCCATTCACCCGGGTTACGGCTTCCTGTCGGAAAACACCGGGTTTGCCGAAGCCTGTGAAGCCAACGACCTGGTGTTCATCGGCCCGCCCTCGTCCGCCATCGCGGCCATGGGCTCCAAGTCGGCCGCCAAGGCGATCATGGAAAAAGCCGGCGTACCGCTGGTACCGGGTTATCACGGCGACGACCAGGCCCCGGAAACTCTGCGCACCGAAGCAGAAAAGTGCGGCTTCCCGCTGTTGCTGAAAGCCGTCGCCGGTGGCGGTGGTAAAGGCATGCGGGTAGTAGAACGCATGGAAGAATTTGACGATGCCCTGGCCGCCGCCAAGCGCGAAGCCAAGAACGCCTTCGGCAACCCGGACATGCTGATCGAGCGCTACCTGACCCAGCCACGGCACGTGGAGATTCAGGTGTTCTGCGATCAGGACGGCAAAGGCGTGTACCTGGCCGAACGTGACTGTTCGGTGCAGCGCCGCCACCAGAAAGTTCTGGAAGAAGCCCCGGCCCCGGGCCTCAGCGAAGATACCCGCAAGGCCATGGGTGAGGCCGCCGTGCGCGCCGCCCAGGCCATCAATTACGTGGGTGCCGGTACCGTCGAGTTCCTGTACGACGTAGACGGTTCGTTCTTCTTCATGGAAATGAACACCCGCCTGCAGGTGGAGCACCCGGTTACCGAAATGGTTACCGGCCAGGATCTGGTGGAATGGCAACTGAAAATCGCCTGGGGCGAGCCACTGCCACTTGAGCAATCCGACGTGAAAACCCGCGGCCATGCACTGGAAGCACGGATTTACGCCGAAGACCCAGACCACGACTTCCTGCCCGCCACTGGTCACCTGCGTTACCTGAGCACCCCGGATGAGAACGCCCACGTGCGCGTTGATACCGGCGTGACCGAAGGCGACGACATCAGCATCCATTACGACCCCATGATCGCGAAACTGATCGTGTGGGACGAGACCCGGGACCAGGCCATCAACCGCATGGTCCAGGCGCTGGAGAACTACCGCATTGCCGGCGTAAAAACCAACATCCGGTTCCTGCACGCACTGGCCGACGCCCAGCCGTTCCGGGAGCAGGACCTGACTACCGGCTTCATCGATACCCACCGCGAACTGCTGTTCCCGAAATCAAAGCTCGATACCCACAAGGCCCTGGTACTGGCCGCCGGCTTTGTCCTGGAGGCGCGCAAGTCCAGTGAGCCGGCCTCCACCGATCCCTGGTCGCCGTTTGGCCGTCGCAACAGCTGGCGCCTGAACTCCGAATACGCCCAGCCGCTACAATTGCAGGTAGGCGAAGAGATCCACGATCTCAAGATTCTGGAACGGGACGACCGCTACCAGGTGTACGTTGGCGACAGCGTTTACAACCTGACCGCGCGCCTGGACGACGACTTCCTCCAGGCCGTAGTGAACGGCCATCGGATCAGCATCCACGGCAACCTGCACAACGACCAGTTGGTGCTGTTTTACGAGGGTGACACCTTCCAGTGCAACGTTTACCGGGAAACCTACGGCTTTGAAGACATGGCCGGCGAAGACAGCCTCGAAGCGCCGATGAACGGCGCCATCGTAGCGGTACAGGCCAAGGTGGGCGATACAGTGACCGCCGGCCAGACCCTGGTGATCATGGAAGCCATGAAAATGGAACACGCCATCAAGGCCCCGGCCGATGGCGTGGTGAGCGAGATCTTCTTCGCCGAAGGCGACCAGGTCTCCGAGGGCGCCGAACTGATCGCCATTGATGTGGCGGAAGAAGGAGCAGAGTAATGGCCTTTCCCAAGCAAGTCCGGATGGTGGAGATGAGCCCCCGGGACGGGCTGCAGAACGAGCCTGGCCCGGTCATCGCTACCCGCATCAAAACTGGCCTGATTAACCGGCTGGCCGAGTGTGGCCTGACCCACATCGAATCTGCCAGCTTCGTGTCGCCCAAATGGGTGCCCCAGATGGGCGACGCCGCCAAGGTCATGGCCGGCATTACCCGCAAGCCCGGCGTGCGTTACTCCGTGCTCACCCCCAACCTGCGCGGTTTCGAAAATGCGCTGGCCGCGGGTGTCGACGAAGTGGCCGTGTTCGGTGCCGCCTCTGAGTCGTTCAGCCAGAAGAACATCAACTGCTCCATCGCCGAAAGCCTGGAACGCTTCCTGCCGGTGATGGAAGCGGCGAAACAGCACAACATCCCGGTGCGCGGTTATGTCTCCACCGTGCTGGGCTGCCCGTACGAAGGCGACATCGCTCCCGAGCAGGTCGCCAAGGTCGCCAAGGCGCTCGCGGACATGGGCTGCTACGAGATCTCCCTGGGCGACACCATCGGTGTCGGCACACCCCAGAAAGCCAAGCGCATGCTCGAAGCCGTGACCGCTCACGTGCCGGTCGAGAAACTGGCCGCTCACTTCCACGACACCTATGGCCAGGCCCTGGCCAACCTTTACGCGGTGCTGGAAGAAGGCGTTGCCGTTATCGATGCCTCTGTCGCCGGCCTTGGAGGCTGCCCCTACGCCAAAGGTGCCTCTGGCAACGTCGCCACCGAGGACGTGCTCTATCTGCTGCAAGGACTCGGCATCGAAACCGGTGTGGACCTGAACAAACTGGTCACCACCGGTAACTGGATCAGTGGCCAGCTGCACCGCCACAACGGCTCCAAGGTGGGCCAGGCTCTCGGCGGTCAGCGCTAACACGACAAAGGACGTGACATGAACCCGAACAAAAACGTGGTAGCCCTGGATCTCCCGATTCCTGACATTGCGGACATGCCCGAGGATACCCAGAAGTACTTCGAAATCTGCCAGGAAAAACTGGGCATGATTCCGAACGTGCTGACGGCCTACAGCCAGAACCTCAAGCAGCTCGAAGGCTTCACCCGCTTGTACAACGAGCTGATGCTGGGCGAAGGCGAGCTCAGCAAGCTGGAACGGGAAATGATCGCGGTGGTGGTTTCCTCTGAGAACAAGTGCTTCTACTGCCTGGTGGCCCATGGCGCCGCCGTACGCGTGCTCAGCGGCGATCCGATGCTGGGCGAGCACTTGGTGATGAACTACCGCAGCGCCCGCCTGGATAAGCGCCAGCGCGCCATGCTGGATTTCGCCTCGCACCTGACCCGCTCACCGGCAACGGTCACTGAAGAGCACACTCAGGCCCTGCGGGACGCCGGCTTCAGCGACCGCGCCATCTGGGACATCAGCAACCTGATCGGCTTCTACAACATGTCCAATCGCGTGGCCATCGCCAGCGATATGCAACCAAACACTGAATATCACAGCCAGAGTCGCTAGCAGGATCACCGCCCTGCTCGCCCTCGACTACAAAAACAACGGAGGCAGAGATAATGAGCAAGACTCTTCCAAGTTACTATCCAAGTTACTATCCAAGTTATTCGAGCGGCACTTCTGAAACGCCGCTGCTGGGCATGACTATTGGCGAGATGCTGGACCGCACCGCCGAGAAGTACCCTGACACCGAAGCCCTGGTGTGCCTGCACCAGGACATCCGCTGGACCTACAAAGAGTTCGTCGGAAAAGTAAACGAAGCCGCCCGCGCCTTTATGGCCATCGGCGTGAAGCGTGGCGACCGGGTCGGCATCTGGTCACCAAACCGTTACGAGTGGACCGTTACCCAGTTCGCCACCGCCAAAGTCGGCGCCATCCTGGTGAACATCAACCCGGCCTACGGCATGCACGAGCTGGAATACGCCATGAACCTGGCGGGCATCAGCGTGCTGGTCACCGCCGACCGCTTCAAGGCCTCCGATTACCGTAAAACCCTGTACGACCTGGCCCCAGAACTGAAAACCTGCGAGCCCGGTGAGACCAAGGCCCGTCGCCTGCAGGACCTGCGTGCCGTGATCAACCTGGATACCAACAAACACGAAGGCATGTGGACCTGGAACGAGTTCGTGCAGCTGTCCAGCAAGGTCAGCCAGGACGAACTGGACAAGACCCAGGGCCAGCTGCAGTTCGACGACCCGATCAACATCCAGTTCACCTCCGGCACCACCGGCAACCCCAAGGGCGCTACCCTCACCCACCACAACATCCTGAACAACGGGTACTTTGTGGCCGAGAGCCAGCGCTTTACCGAGAAAGACCGGCTGGTAATTCCAGTGCCCCTGTACCACTGCTTTGGCATGGTGATGGGCAACCTGGGCTGCATTACCCACGGCGCCACCATGATCTACGCCGACGAAGGCTTCGAGCCCAAGTCCGTGCTGCAGGCCGTACACCAGGAGAAGGCTACCGCCCTGTACGGCGTGCCCACCATGTTCATTGCCGAGCTGGCCGATCCGGAGTTTGAGAGCTATGATCTCTCAACCCTGCGCACCGGCATCATGGCCGGCTCCATCTGCCCGGCCGAGGTGATGAAGAAGGTCAACGGCAAGATGAACATGAAAGAAGTTCAGATTGCCTACGGCATGACCGAGACCAGCCCCGTCTCCACCCAGACCAGCTCCCTCGACCCGTTCGAGAAACAGGTCACCACCGTGGGCCGCACCCAGCCCCACCTGGAAACCAAGATTGTGGACCCGGGCTCCGGCAACGTAGTGCCGCGCGGCGAAATCGGCGAGTTGTGCACCCGAGGCTACAGCGTGATGCTGAAATACTGGAACAACGACGAGAAAACCCAGGAAGCCATCGATAACGCCGGCTGGATGCACACCGGCGACCTGGCGACCATGGACGAAGACGGCTACATCCAGATCGTAGGCCGGATCAAGGACATGGTCATCCGGGGCGGTGAAAACATCTACCCGAAAGAGATCGAAGAGTTCCTGTACACCCATCCCTCCATTGAGGAAGTTCAGGTGACCGGCATTCCCGATGAGAAGTACGGCGAGGAACTGATCGCTTGGGTGAAGCTGCGCCCGGAAGCCGACCCCGTGGATGCGGACGGCCTGATCGAATTCTGCAAGGGCCAGATCGCCCACTTCAAGATCCCGAAGAATTACAAGTTCGTGGACGAATTCCCGATGACCGTTACGGGGAAGATTCAGAAGTTCAAAATGCGGGAGATTTCGATTGAGGAGATGGGACTGAAGCAATAAGCCCTACCCCTTCCCCCTGAAAACCATCAAGCCCTGGCAGCTTGTCGGGGTTTGTTGTTTGTGTACCCAGCGTCTACCCTCCTAGAGAAATTAGGATCATTGGGCGCGCTTCGTTATTGCGTGGGGATCTCACTGCGGTGCCGACTGGTGTCATTTCAGGTCAATGATTTCTTGTGATGAGCTCACAAGTAGGACTTTAATAGAGAAGCGGTCAAGTTTTTGTTGTGGATTTGGCCTCTATCTAATTTCTGTTAAGCGTATTGAAAAGGGAGCTTTATGAGGTTGTCAGCCTTACTTATATCTAATTTCAAGGGCATCAAGGATGAAGTGAAGATCCTTATAGACAATATTGTTGTCCTCGTTGGCCCAAATAATAGTTGCAAATCAACAATGCTCGATGCATACGAGGCTTATGTCTCTATGGGAAGTCCACTTAGCATAGATCATTTTCACAATAGAGAAACGGATAACCCGGTAATAATAACCGGTATATTTAAAGATGTCACACAAGACGATATAGATACGCTGGGACAGGAATGGTATCTGCAGAATGATCCAGGATTTGGAAGTTGTGCTAAATTTCAGATTCGGTGGGAATCCCCTGATGAAAATGGCACAAAATATAGCTTTAGCAATAAAATCAACGACTGGAAAAAAGGTGGTGCTGGGGGCTGGAATACACTTTT
>Ga0207908_1000111_pt1 | contig 34679 bp, 26 predicted proteins | sample MalvirmetagMSP81_FD_184224 | JGI IMG/M metagenome (GOLD analysis project Ga0207908, IMG submission 184224) | Marine viral communities from the Deep Pacific Ocean - MSP-81 (SPAdes) | ecosystem: Environmental > Aquatic > Marine > Oceanic | place: Pacific Ocean | collected 2011-04-18
GTAGTTGGGCACCCCCTCAAACAGCACGGTGATTGCACCGTTACACAATGGGCCGTACAAAATGTAGCTGTGACCAGTCACCCAACCAAAGTCTGCGGTGCACCAGTATACGTCGCCGTCGTGATAGTCGAATATATACTCGTGCGTCATCGACGCGTACACCATGTAACCACCGGTTGTGTGCAACACGCCTTTGGGCGCACCGGTGGACCCCGAGGTGTACAGCATGAACAGCGGGTCTTCCGCATTCATCGGCTCGGGCGGGCAATCGGCCGAAGCAGATTGCATGAGATCTTCGTACTTCACATCGCGGCTATCGTCCCAGGGCACGTCGGAATTACCAGTGCGGGCAACCACCACCACTTTCTCGACTGCATCGGCACCGTCGATCTTCAGGGCCGCGTTTACATTTTTCTTCAGCGGAATCTTGCGGCCTCCACGCAAACCTTCGTCGGCCGTGACCACGAAACGGGATTTGCCGTTAACAATCCGGGCGCCCAGCGCCTCGGGCGAGAAGCCACCAAAAACCACGGAATGAATCGCCCCGATACGGGCGCAGGCCAACATCGCCACTGCGGTTTCGACAATCATCGGCATGTAAATAGTGACAACATCGCCCTTCTTTACACCCAGCCCCTTGAGCACGTTGGCAAACTTGCTGGTCTCCTCGTGCAGCTCCCGGTAGGTCACATGGCGGGAATCGGCCGGGTCGTCACCTTCGAAGATGATGGCGGTCTGGTCACCTTTTTTCTCAAGATGACGATCAAGACAGTTGGCTGAAGCATTCAGCTCGCCGTCTTCAAACCATTTGATGGACAGGTTGTCGAAATCGTAGGTTGTGTTCTTAACCTTGGTGTAGGGCTTGATCCACTCCAGGCGCTTGCCGTGCTCTGACCAGAACGCATCGGGATTCTCAACCGACTCGCGATACATTGCATTGTACTGTTCCCGATTTACCAGAGCCCGTTGGGCTACCTCCGGCGCTACTGGAAAGACGTGTTTCTCAGTCATGGTGCTCCCCCTTTTCAGAGTCTTTTGTCATTGTCGATTTGGAAAAAAGAGCGGTGAGGCCAGCTCAGGCCTGAAGTCAGACGAATGTCTGTAGTACAACATGGGTGCGACTGAACAATTAATTAGACTAACGTCCTAATGTGTCTGAACTTTTGACGCAAGCACCTGGTTAACTGCCGCGGGCCGCCACAAGCACACAGCGGAAAGGTCCGCTGGACAAGAAACACTCTTAAGCATAGTCAGAACGAGGCTGTTCGCAACTTCGGCGGGAGCCGGCAAACAACGAGGATCAGCGTGGCAAAATGTGCGAGCCGACCCTGGAAGGCCGGCTCGCGACTGGGGTGATGCTACGCCGCTTTTTTGCGGGTTTTAGCGGAACGGAGACTGTACAGTTTGCGCTCTTTCAGCGCGTAGCGGTTCAGGCCAGCCAGGTGGATCTTGCGCAGGTAGACACTCCAATCTATCTGGCGGGCATCAATCGGGAACAACACGCGATCCAGACCACCCATCCGGGACGACAGGGCCAACAGGCTGTCGTTCTGGAAGATGTAATCCGGCGCCGTGTAGAAGCCGAAAATAGTGGCCAGCGAGCGCGTGGTATCGAGATTTCTCAGTACCTTTAGCTCACGATTGTGGCCCAGCACTTTGAGAATCCGGCTGGTGAAACTCAGCGGGATGCGCACACCACCAACCACGGCATCGAACAGCTTCCGGTTTACGGCAATAAACGGCTTGGTCGGCCGACGATAGAACAGCTGATCATAATCCGCGTAACTGGCCTTGGCCTCGACCATCAGGTGATCAATGAATTCACCGAGTGAAATCGGGTTACTGCTACCGCTGCAGCACTGGTAAATGCGTTGTTCAGCCGGCTCTGACAGCGCCTCGGCCAGTGACAAGATAATGCTATTGGCCACCAAATCCACGGGAATGACATCGATAACGCCGGAGCGCTTGCCGGGGAACAGAGTCACTTTCTCCCGCGCGTAGGCAAGAATAATGGCATCGGCCACTTTTACCCCTTCAATCCAGCCCGGAGCTGGCTCCTCCAGGGCGCTTTCGATAATGGAGGGGCGGACAATGGTCAGGGAGCGACCAGCCAGCGCCTTCATCAATATCTGCTCGCCCAGCCACTTGGTGAAGGTATAGGTGTCGCTCCAGCCGTAGCGGTTGGCCTCCCGGATGCCAAGATCTACCAACTTTTTCTCCAAGGCCTTGCCGGCGTAGCGCGAACGCACGTCGGCGATCTTGTCGTCCAGCAGACGCACCAGTTCGTCAACCTCGTAGTGGCCATCGACACTGCGCGGCAGCGCCTCACCCGCCGGCTTGATCACCGCTTCGGACACCTGTCCGGAGTTCATGCCATTAACGTAGCAGGTCGAGACTTGCAGAACCGCCAGCCGGCGGTTCTGACGAGCCAGCTCGGCGATGTTATCGAGACAGCGAGTGTTGATCGCCAGAGCCTTATCGAGTTCTTCCCGGAAATTTACGCTGGCCGCGGAGTTGATTACGGCGTCGATGCCATTCGCCAAGGCCTGAAACTGGTAAACCGGCAGCCCAAACATCGGCTCCGTCACTTCCCCGGTCACGCAGTGAACACGCTCTTCCACAAACGCCTCAAAAGCCTCGTTGTCGTCAGAGCGCAGGCGCTCAAACACCGAAGAGGTCGCAATTTCATCGAGGAATCGCGCCCTCGCCTCCGGGTGTCGCTTGTTACCCCGAACCAAAAGGTGAATACCGCCAATATCCGGAACCGTCCGAATCAGTTTTTCAAGTACCACTTTGCCCAGGAATCCCGTTGTGCCAGTAATCAGGACATGCTTGCCACGGAGCTGTTCAAGAACTTTGGACGACGACTCTCCGGTATTCAATTGCGATGTTGCCATTGGAAGAACTCCTTCTCTATTAAATATTTCTACAACCGCTCTAACAGCCTGTCGGCGGGAAATTTATTGATGGAATGCCTAGGAAAATTCACTGCATATTGCGGGCCACGATCATCTACAGTGATTGATTTTTACACAACCAGGATTACAGTGCGGTGACACACTGCAAAAATACTCTACAAAAAGAGTAAAAGAAATGACTGAAAAAGGGGCAGATATTGAGCCTGATTTCAGGAGCGGTTGTGACCCTTCCCTGCCAGGGAACGCAGCAGCTCATTCAAGGAAATTTCCGCCGGCTGTTCCCGTAGAGCCCGCACCAGACGCTCCTGCTCGCCGAAGCTGACCCGGTCGTAAACCGGGTTCGTCTGATCGGTTTTTGCCGGTACTAGTGTCGATTTTCTAGGTGCAGTCGGCACGATCTGGTCGGCCAGGTGTCGAAGGTGGGTGGCCAGGTGCTGCCGATGCTCTTCGCTCAGCTTCTCCCATTCGAGGGAGCCGAGACCGGTTTGAATAATTTCGATGGTGTCACCGTCAGGCGCGCTCCCCAGCAGTGCAAAAAGTCGGGTAAATGCTTCATAACGCAGCATAGCGTTATCGGGCGTTTGAACCAGTACGGATTCCAGCTCACTCACCGCCCGCAGACAACGGTCCTTCAGGCTTGCCGGTGCATCCGACCTCGCCGACGCCTGTCGAGCTTCCGATTGCTGACGCGAAACCCGATGCCAGTAGGCGGCTATACCGGCCTTCCTAGGAGTTAGCTGGGCCAGGCGAACGTTGAGCATGTCAGCCAAAGTATAAAACTGACGACAGGATGGATCGGCCACCGGCAACAAAGCCACCGGCTTCTGATTGAGCACCGATTGTCGGAGAGTTTCGTCGCGCCAGATACCACCCATATAGTGGAGCGACAAACCCAGGTGACGCTGGGCCGCGCTATCTAAACGCTGGAATACCGAACGGGCCTGACTTGCGCCCTGCGCCATGTTTACCAACACACTGGGTACCCGCTTGTACCCCCGACGCAGGATAACCTTAATCAGTGAGAACGCATCCGTCAGTGAAGCCGGGTCCGGGGTAACGACAATACAGGCAAGCTCCGCCGACGCAATCATGTGCAGACTGGGTGCCTGCAGACCGGCGGCGGTATCGATGATGACGTAATCGTATTGGCTTTCAAGATGAGACAACGCCCGCAGAACCTGCAAACTGTCAGTCGGCCCCATGTCCATGCACTCCTGCACACCCGAGGCCCCCGGCACAATGTGCAGGCCGTAATCCGTTTCCAGCAGAGTATCCTGAAGCCGACACTCACCGGCAATCACGTTCGCCAAGGTTTGCTTGGGGTACATGCCCACCATGATGCTGACATTGGCCAGATCCGTGTCGCCATCCAGCAGGAGCACGCGTTTTTCCTGACGTGCCAGAGTCAGCGCCAGGTTAAGCGCAACCGACGTTTTACCCACACCACCCTTACCGCCGGTAATCGCGATTGTTCGAGGTTGGTTCGGCATCTGCTTTGCTGGCTCTTTCACGGGCATGATCGGAAATCTACTTGCCTACATGTTAGCATTCACACAGTGAAACCTGTAAAAAGTCTACACATATCACGCGACAGATAATATGCTGTTTAAAAAAGCACCAATAAGTATTTAATAACGACGGATAATTGTCTAAGCTCCAAAGTCAAAACAAGAACGAGAAATCCCTAAGCAACGAACTAAATAACTCAAACCTAATTATGAATGGAGCGGACAGGCTACATGGATTTAGCTCCTGATCTTCAGTTACCGAGTATTCCGGAGGTTACCCTTCGGGCGCTCGAAGCCTGCCAGAGAGACGAAAGCTACCGCACCATCAGCGAAATCGTATCCGTCGACACCGCACTGGTTTCGCGGGTATTGGCTCTGGTCAATTCTGCCCTGTACCGACCCGAGACCCCAATCAAGTCCGTTGAGCAGGCCCTACTCAGACTCGGCATCCGCCGCTTCCATACCCTGTTATTGACCGCCGCCCTTCGCCAGCTCCTGTTCGAACTGGGTGGCGACGAGTGGCAACAACTCCGGGACTTCTGGCGACACTCACTGACCACAGCACTGACGGCTCGGGCCCTGGCCACACTGACCCGGTATCAGGAGCCCGACGAAGCCTTCATGCTGGGCATGCTCCATAATATCGGCGAACTGATCGCGGTCAAAACGCTGACTCCGGAAGCACAGGAATACTACATTAGCCACCAACCCGAGGTAGCCGCTCAACTGGTCACAACCTGGGGCCTGGGCGCCATGGCCGCCGACGCCATGCGCTACCAGCAGGCACTGCCAAACGAACTTCGGGATGCCAGCCACCTGGTCAAACTGATCAGCCTTTCCACCCGTCTTGCCCTGTCGGATGCCGCCGGCATTGCTGCGGCGACAACGGTTTTTGGTCTGAAGGAGGAGCTCACCCGAGAAATCAATCGCCGAATCACTCATGAAGTATCCAGCATGGCAGCCTCGCTGAGCATCCCCCTGGATGACGACTATAATGGCGAAAGCGCGACCCGGAAATTAAAACAGACCATCCTGCAACAGGCCATTGCCAACCAGGCACTGGGACTGGCCGACCTGCAAGGGCCCGTGCACCAGGTGTTGTCCGAAACCGTGAACAGCCTGACCCTCATTACCGGTCTTCCAGCCCTCTGCTTCGGCCACACCGACGATAGCCTGGTGCTACTGTCGGGCACGGCCGGCGACACCCCGCAGTTCGCCCTGTCGGCGCAATCGGGCGGCAGCGTTCTTACCGAAGCCTTCACATCGGGCCAGCCGGTCAGCTTGGGCACTCGCACGCCCACCGTGCTGGATCGGCAACTTCTGTCGTTGCTGCGCTCTCCCTCACTGCTGGCTGTGCCGGTGGTTGCAGGCAATGAACGCCCCGGGGTATTTGCGCTGGGTACCGACAATGAAAACCTGCAGACCACCACCGAACTGGCACTGCTGTTCACCCACCAGCTATCAACGATCCTGGTTGAGCGGGCCGCAGAACCCCAGCCCTCCCAGACGGACGAGATTCAACAGGAATTGGCGCGACAGCATCTGCGCTCGCAGATTCACGAAGTCAGCAACCCGCTGACCATTATCCGACAGTATATCTACCAGCTTCGAAACCGACTGGACGACACGGAGGTTCAGCAGGATCTGGACGTTATCGGTGACGAGCTGGATCGCGCCGGCGACCTGTTGCTGAACATGAGTCACAACGACAATGCCCCGGACGAGACAGGCACCACCGAGCTCAATACCGAACTCAAGGATTTGGCACGCATCCTGGAGGACAGCCTGTTTTCCGACGGGAGCCGTTCTCTGGACGTGTTACTGTGTGATCATCCGACAACGCTAGCCATAGACGCCGCACCGCTTCGCCAGATTATCATCAATCTGGTTCGTAATGCGGCCGAAAGCCTGCCCGAGCAAGGGGGCGAGGTGCTATTACGGACCGCAGCTCCGGTCTGGCAGAATAATCGTGCCTGGGTGGAGCTGGAGATTACCGACACCGGCAAAGGAATCCCGGACCAGATTCGAGCTTCGTTGTTTTCACCGGTAGCAACAACGAAAGGCAGCGGCCACAGTGGATTGGGCCTGAGTATTGTAAAACAGCTAATTGATGACATGGAGGGCATCATAGCTTGTCGCACGGGGCACGAAGGTACCACCTTCAGGATGTTGCTACCGGCGGCCAGCGATAGAAAAAACCAGACCGACTGACGTAGAAATAACGGACACTGACCGATGGCACCTGAAGTCACTGCACAGCATTTCAGTAACGGGTTTACGGCCCGCATTCTGGTGGTGGATGACGAACCTCGCCTGCTTGATACCCTGGCAAAGCTGCTGCGCTCTCGCGGCTACGATGTCACCGAGGCCCACGGGGGCAAACGGGCCTGTGCTCTTATTGATGCTCAGTCTTTTGATCTGGCGCTGCTTGATTTGCGAATGCCTGAGGTGGACGGGTTTGATGTCATGGCCCACCTGACCAACGTGCAGCCGGACTGCGGTGCCATTGTGATCAGTGGTGAAAGCTCATTCAGCGCAGTCAGTCGCGCACTTCGACGTGGCGCCCTGGACTACATTCGGAAACCCTTCGATCCCGATGAACTACTGGCGACGGTCGCCAGCGTCAACAGCAAGCAAAGCCTGCTCAAAGCCCATGAGCACGTACAGCTGCGACTTGAAAAATCCGAGGCCCTGCACCGCTACATCGTCAACAGTTCACCCGACATTGTGTTCATGCTCGACCACGACGGCCGTTTCTGCTTTGTGAACAGCAAAGTCGAAAGCCTGCTTGGCTATCAGCCCGGGGAACTGTGTGACCGGCACTTCCGGCATATTCTGGATGACCGGGATATCGCCCGGGGTATGTACGCCTTGAACGGTCCCAATATCTCGGCCGACAACCCCAGGACCCTCGAGGTTCGACTGAAAACCCGAGGCAGCCGGCGCGCGACCCGACATTTCGAAATCACCGCTTTCCCGATTGATCCGCAAACCTGGCCGCACTCGGATGCCACCCGCGGTGGAGGCAGCGGTAAATCCGCGCGTTACTACGGCACCGCCCGCGATGTCACCGAGCGAAAGGAGGCCGAGGCATTTATCAACTTCCAGGCCTACCACGACCTGCTGACCCGCCTTCCCAATCGAGCCCTGTTCAAGGACCGGCTAGAGCTGGCAATTACCCAGGCCCGGCGCAGCGGACAGAAGCTGGCGGTCATGTTCCTTGATCTTGATCGCTTCAAGGTCGTAAACGATACCCTCGGCCACGCCATGGGTGACCGGCTACTCCAGGCCGTGACTCATCGGCTCGAAGGCTGTTTGCGCAAGGGCGATACTCTGTCCCGTTTTGGCGGCGACGAATTTACCCTGCTACTGCCCTCAATCCACAACCATGAGGATGCCAGGCAAATTGCCAAGAAGCTGATCAAAGCCCTGGGGGCGCCGTTTCAGCTTGGCGAACACGAGGTGTTCGTGGGCGTGAGTATCGGCATTGCGATCTACCCGAACGCCGGCGAAAGCATGGATCAACTGATCCAGAACTCTGATATCGCCATGTATCACGTCAAAGCCAAGAGCAAAGACGGCTACCGCTTCTTCTCCGAGTCCATGAGCATCGATTCCGCCAACCGCCTCAACCTGGAGCGCGACCTGCGCCTGGCCTTGGAGCGGGATGAACTGCGGGTGTTCTATCAGCCCCAGGTCTGCTCGACCACCAACCGAATTGTTGGCCTGGAGGCGCTGGTACGCTGGCAGCACCCCGAGCGGGGCCTGCTCTACCCCCGGGATTTCCTGCCCCTGGCCGAGGAAACGCGACTGATTGGCCAACTCAGCGAGCACGTGCTTGATCAGGCCTGCCAGGACGTGGGCCTGTGGATTCGCTCCGGCTACCCGGATCTGCGCCTGGCTGTAAACCTCTCGCCGGTGCAGGTTGAGCACCCGAAGTTTGTCGAGACCTTGATGGAACGAGTACAGGCACATGACTTCCCGGCCGGTAATCTCGAAATTGAGATCACCGAAAATGTGATTATGAACGACCTTGAGCAAATCAGTCAGAAATTACGTGAGCTGGCCGCCCTTGGTGTGCGGATCGCCATTGATGACTTCGGCACCGGCTATTCCTCCCTGAATTACCTGCACCGACTCCCTATCCACACCCTCAAAGTGGATCAATCTTTTGTTAAAGCCATCCGCAGCGGCGACGACGGCGCCTGCATTGTCAACGCCATTGTGGCCATGGCCCACGGCCTGAAACTGGAGATCGTGGCGGAAGGTGTTGAAACCGACGAACAACTGTCATACCTGCGCAGCCTTGGCTGTCACCAGGTTCAGGGCTTCTTTTACGGACCTGCCCGGCCAGCCGTGCATATCTCCCGAACCCTGGGCGAACCCACCACCAAAGCCGTAACTCCTCAGACCACATCCTGATTGTCCTACACTCCTAACCGAAACCATGAAGCTGTTTGCAGAGTGTTGCATTGCGTTATCTTTTGTATCCAGAAATGCGCAGTGCTGCACATAAATCCGCCAACCTGTTCCCTAAGCTCCTTATGACAGGCGTTGATCACCGAATTCCCGACAGGCTGTCAGGCCAATAACGACAACAACGGTGACAACATTTTGAGGAACAAGAACAGGCGGCAGTCATCATGCGCGACAAGTACAAATACATTGGTCCGATCTACGATTTCTTAAGCAACCTATACAGCGGCAAGAACATCCACCGTTGCAAAACCGCAATGCTGGATGTCGAAACCGTTAATCCGGGCGATCGCATCCTGTTTGCCGGCGTCGGTCATGGCCGCGATGCTATCCGGGCCGCTGAACTCGGCGCCGACGTCACCGTCGTTGACCTGTCAGAAACCATGCTGCGCAAGTTTGCCGAAGCCCAACAGAAGGAAGCTCCCCAACTCAGCATTCGCCGCATTCACAGCGACATCATGAAGGTGGAGGAGTATGAGCAGTATGATCTGGTCGTCGCCAACTTCTTCCTGAACGTGTTCGACGAAACCATGATGGTGCGTGTACTTGAGCACCTGATCCGGCTCGGCAAAGCCGATGCCGGCGTGGTGGTCGGCGATTTCTGCTACCCCACCGGCAATCTGGTGGCCCGCCTGTTCAAGAAACTCTATTGGTACATGGCGGTGTTCACTTTCTGGCTGTTTGCCAACAATGCCTTCCACAAAATCTACAACTACCCCGAGCACATGCAGCGCCTTGGCCTCCAGGTCACCGAGAAGAAGCACTTCAAGCTTCTAAACATGAACTGCTACTGGTCCATTCTCGGGCGTAAACAGGCCTGATTGATCCGGCCTTACACCACTTCAACTCGCGGGGAGCAATGACATGTCGGATCAGATCCTGGCACTGGACGGGCTGCGTGAACTGGCAGACAGCGCGTTCACGTTTACCGAACGGGTGGGTTACCTAAAAAAGCACGGGGTTCATTCCCAATCCTTCTCCACGCTGCAACCGGGCATGCAATACTTCGACGTACCCGGCGTCGGCTTCATCGCCTACATGCGGAAGTGGGGAGGCACTTTTGTGTTGTCTGACCCGGTTTGTGCCCCTGAGCACTTTGCCGTCATTCTTGAGCATTTTCACAAGCGCTTCCCGAACGCCAGCTACATCCAGGTGTCCAAGCCGGTGGTCGATGTCCTGCACCTTCGATTCGGACTGTATGGCACCCAGTTTGGGAGCGAATCCCGCATCGATCTTGCAACCTGGTCACTGACCGGCAAGAAGAAACAGATCCTGCGCACCGCCCTGAACCAGGCCGAGAAGAACAACATCACGGTGAAAGAGCGTTTCAGCGACGACCATACCCGGGAGATCTCGGAAGCCTGGATTCGCACCCGCAAGTGCAAGAGCAATGAAATCCGGTTTTTGATCCGGCCCATGGAGATGGCGTATCGGGAGAACGAGCGTCACTTCTATGCCTACCAGGACGGCAAGGCGGTGGGATTCATCTACTTTGATCCGATTTACCAGAACAACGAAATCATCAGTTACGTGCCCAATATCTCCCGCGCCAACGCCGATTTCCGCCAGGGCATTTTCTACACCCTGATGGCACACGCCATGGACGTGTTCAAAGCCGAGGGCGTTCCTTTTCTGGATCTGGGGCTTATTCCCTTGTCGCTCGATGCCACCACCGAGCACCAGGAAAGCCGACTGCTGAAACAGCTTTTGCATCTGGTCTATGACAAAGGCACGTTCCTGTACAACTTCAAGGGGCTGGAATTCACCAAGTCACGCTTCCGGGGCGAGAGTTTCAAAACTTACTGCTGTCACCGGCGCGCCATTCCGGCCCTGGAATTCCTGGCGATGTTCAAACTGACGCGCTTGATCTAACCCGTTCGTTGCACTCGGGCCAGTTATCGAGCACCGCCTGAGGACTCAGGTTCAGGCCGGTCATGAAGTTGGCCAGGCCGGTCGGAGCGGGCCCGGAAAACAGCGCCGCACGTACCGGCGAGCCATTGAAAGCCCCCGCATCGGCCGCACTGCCGTGCTTGCCATGTTCCACCAACAGGTGGCTGACACGGCGGGCAATGGCCTCACCCGAATCAACCCAGAACCGAACCTCAGGCAAAGCCTCCCTGAGGGCTCTCAGCAGCAGGGGATAGTGAGTACACCCCAGCACCACGGTATCCACTCCAGCCTCGCGGAAGCCGGCCACCGCCGCCGCCAGGTCGGCTCGCGACACCTCGACACCGCTGACCGACTCCTCCACCCAGCGAACCAGATCAGGATGGCCAATACGCTCCACCTGACAGTGGCTGGCGAATTCCGACACCAGCTGATCCAGATACGGCCGTCGAACGGTTGCCGGCGTCGCCAGCACTCCGATCCGGCGGTTCTCGGTTTTGGCGGCCGCCGGCTTAATTGCCGGCACTACACCGACCACCGGCGTTGCCGTCATGGCCCGCAGGTGGGGCAGAACAACGGTACTGGCAGTGTTACAGGCGACCACAATGACGTCCGTGGGGTACTGCTCGATCGCCTTGCCTATCAGCCGGCAACAGCGCTCGACGACCACGGATTCAGGCTGGTCGCCGTAGGGAAATCCGGCGTTGTCCGCCAGATAAATCAGTTCCGTGCCCGGAAGATGCTGGCGCACACAGGCGGCGACACTGAGGCCACCAACCCCGGAATCAAAAACCAGGACGCGGGCTATGGAAACCATCGTCAAAGAGCTATGCCTCCCCGGGTAATCTCGCTTTCCATGGCGCGGATCAGGCGCCCGGCAATGGTCGTTTGCGGCGGCACCGGCGGGGTATCACCGGGCAGGAACCAGTCGGCGTGCGCCAGCTCATCTTCCTGCAGTATCAGTTCGCCGCCGGCATAGTCGGCGAAGAATCCCACCATCAGCTGGTGCGGAAACGGCCAGGGCTGAGAGGACTGATAGCGGACATTAGCGACATCCAGGCCGGTTTCTTCCTTGACCTCACGGGCGACCGCGCCTTCCAGACTTTCGCCTGGCTCGACGAAGCCCGCAATCAGACTGTAGAAATGGTGCCGGGCGCGTGCGTTCTTTGCCAGTAGCAACCTGTCGTCCCGTCTGATCACTACAATCACGCAGGGCGCCAGTCTCGGGTACCAGGGAATTCCGCAGGGCTCACACCATTTTGCGCGCTCACGGGGATGAAAGCCGGTTTCCAGGCCACACCGGCCGCAATAGCGATGGTCACGCCACCACTGCCAGACTTGAAACCCGGTGCCCAACAGTTCCGCCGGTGCCTGCTCCATCATTAGCAGGGCGTCCCGAAGCCCCACTGGCTCCAGCCCTGCCCCCTCCGTGCCGTCGAGCTCAGTTACATATACGGACACGTCATCCAGGGTGCCTACCGAAACCGCTTTGCTGACCCGGTCTCCGAGCCTGGCATCATCCGCAGCCAGCAACCAGCCCTGCTCAGGCTTGAGAATGTCCGATCCTGAAATGGCCAGAATCCAGTCTCCGGGGCGCGGCGCATCCGTGGTCCAAGCTGGGGACCAGTCTGAATTTGAACTCGCCATTGTCTGTTTTCACCTGCCTGATGAATGGACCAAGTTGAAATGTACCACACTGGGCAACAAGGCAAGTAAGATCAACGGCTTTCCGCACCGTACTCAACCAAGTAAACTTGGCAACTGTCTGATTCACCGGAGCAACACTTTATGCGACTTTACCAGGGCATTCGCAGCCTGATCCTGACCATTCTCCGCAAGATACTTTTTCTGTGGGTCAGGACTGACGTTAGCGGCAACACCCTGGAAGCTCTGGGTATCGATCCTGACAAACCGGTTTGCTACGTGCTCCAATACAGCTCTCTGTCTAGCCGGCTGGTGCTGGAACAGGAAGTCATCCGCGCCGGCCTGCCCGGTGCCACCGAGGCCCTGCCAGTCAAGAATGGCCCTTCCCATTCGTTCTTCTTCCTGTACCGGCGGACCGGTGGGCTATTTCGCCGGCGGCAGACACCGGTACCCACCAATGAATTCGAAGCCCTGATCCATTATGGCCTGGAACACGCCGATCAGGATGTCCAGATCGTGCCGGTATCCATGTTCTGGGGCCGCTCACCGGACAAGGAAAAATCCCTGGTGAAGCTGCTGCTGTCCGACACCTGGTCGGTGGCGGGTCGGCTCCAGAAGCTGCTGATCATCATGGTTCACGGCCGGAACACCTACGTGCAGTTCAACCAGCCACTGTCCCTGAAACTGGTGGTCGACGAATACCGCCACTCCGAAGAACGGGCCAAGCGTAAACTCGCACGCATCCTGCGCACCCACTTCCGGCGGGTACGTCAGGCCGTGCTCGGGCCCGACCTGTCGCACCGGCGCACACTGGTGGGCGGACTGGTGCGAACCCAGGCAGTCAAGGAAGCCATTCGGGAAACCGCGGCGCGAGACGAGATCCCGCCGGAAAAGGTGCGCGCCAAGGCCTGGAAGTACGCCGATGAAATCGCCGCCAGCATGTCGATAGTCACCATCCGCTTTCTGGAAGTGGTGTTGGCCTGGCTCTGGAACCGGATTTATAACGGCATCGCCATCAACAACATCAAGGTGGTGAAGGAAGTCGCCCAAGAGAACGCGGTAGTCTATGTGCCCTGCCACCGCTCCCACATCGATTACCTGCTGCTCTCCTACGTTCTCTACAAGAACGGCCTGATGCCGCCGCATATTGCCGCCGGTATCAATCTGAACATGCCCATCGTCGGGCCCATCCTTCGTCGCGGTGGCGCCTTCTTCATGCGCCGCAGTTTCAAGGACAACCCGCTCTACGCCACCGTGTTCAACGAATACATGCACGTGATGTTCTCCCGCGGCTACTCCGTGGAGTACTTCGTGGAAGGCGGCCGTAGCCGCACCGGCCGCATGTTGCAGCCGCGCCCCGGCATGCTTTCGATGACGGTCCGGAGTTTCCTGCGCGACCACCGCAAACCAATTGTGTTTATTCCGGTCTACATCGGCTACGAAAAAGTGATGGAGGGACGGTCCTACCTGGGGGAACTCCGGGGAAAGAAAAAGCAGAAAGAGAACGTGTTTGCGCTGGCCAAGACCGTACGCAAACTCAGCAACTCCTTTGGCCGTGTCGCGGTGAATTTTGGTGAAGCCATCCCCCTGGCCGATGTACTGGATCAGGTTCACGGCAGCTGGCGTGACGAAGCCTACGACGCCGAATACCGTCCGCCCTGGCTGAACCAGGCAGTCGATGAGCTGGCACTGCGAGTCGCCTCCAACATCAACGCCTCGGTGGCCGTGAACCCGATCGGGATCACCGCCACCGTGCTGCTGGGCACTGAACGTCTGGCCATGGATGAGCACCAGTTGATCCGCCTGATGGATCAGTACGCTGGGCTGCTCAAAGCCTACCCGTATGCGAAAACGGTGACTCTTCCGGAAGGCAGTGGCAAGGACTGGGTGGCCTACTGTGAAAACATGGGCTTGGTGGCACGGCAACCGCAGAAATTGGGCGACATCATCGCCCTGGAAGGCAGCAATGCCACCCTCATGACTTACTACCGCAACAACATCCAGCACCTGTTCGCGTTGCCCTCGCTGATTGCCAGCCTGTTTGAAAACAAGGACACCCTGCGTCGGGAGCGCGTGGTGTTCCTGGCGAGCGTGGCCTACCCCTACCTGCAGTCGGAGCTGTTCCTGAAGTACCAGGCAGACGAGGCGGACCAGGTGATCAACGACTGGATCAATGTACTAATCGAGCAGGGGCTGCTGAAAGAACTGGACGACGACCGCGTTGGCCGCCCTGAGGAAGGCACGGAAGAGATGCTTCGGCTGCGAGTCCTGTCACGGTTCATTATCCAGACCCTTGAGCGCTACCACATTGCCCTCGGCATCCTGCGCAAGTACGGCTCGGGCAAACTCAGCGCGGCCGAGCTCGAAGAACAGAGCACCTTGCTGGCCGAACGCATGTCGATTCTGTTTGGCCTGAATGCGCCGGAATTCTTCGACAAGAGTCTGTTCCGCAACTTCATTGCCAACCTGCAGGCGAACGGGGTGATTACCACCGAGGACAATGGATTGATCTGCTATGGCGAAGGACTGGACGAAGTGGCGGAAGATGCCCGCCTGGTGTTGAGCGTCGAGAAGCGCCAGGCCATACAGCAAGTCACGATGCTGGGCGCCTGAGGCGCCCCCTGTGTAGATAGAGCCTGAAGCGCCCCCTGTGTAGATAGAGCCTGAGGCGCCCCTGTATGGATAGAGCCTGAGGCCACCCTATCGGGCAGGCAGCGCCTTGATGGAGTACACGTCGTAGCGACTGCTTTTGCCCTCCACCCGGGTTGTCGGCTCGGGTCCGGCAATGGCCGGGGCCTTGCGCGGGCGCTTGACCACAACCCGATAACGCGCGCATTCCAGAGCCGCCGTCAGCAACGCCTCGGAGTCGTCGTCATCACCAACCACCCGCTGGAACAGCTGCATTTCCTTCTTCACCAGGGCCGATTTGTCCCGGTGCGGGAACATAGGATCCAGGTAAACAACATCCGCGCACTCCGGGCTTGCAGACGCTAGCCAGGCGATGCTGCTGCCCTCGCGCAGGTGCATGCGCTCGACGATGGGCGCGCAATCGACATTCAGAGACGCCCGCGCCAGTCCATCCGCCAGTAAGGCATGAATCACCGGATTGCGTTCGAACAGGGTCACCGTGCAGCCCAGACCGGCCAGCACGAACGCATCCTGTCCCAGGCCAGCGGTGGCATCGAGCACGTGCAGATGGGCGCGGGTTTTATGCAGCCCCACCGCCTTGGCCACCAGTTGGCCGGCACCGCCACCGTGTTCACGGCGATAGCCCATCTTGCCGGTGACGAACTCGGCGCGCACCGGCCCGGGCGCGCCTTTGCCAGTCAATTGCAGGCCCAGGCCCTGATCATCCAGAAACAGCAACAGGGTGTAATCGCGCACGTCCTTTGGCCGCACCACGCCTAGATTCGGGATCGCCAACGCCTCGCTCAGGGCAACCGCCTGCTCAGAATTGCCCAATGGGCTGCGACCAACGGCGATATTCCCGGGAGTCTCAGAGGGGGCGGTTTTGTGCGAACGGGAGTCAGTCATCAGACCAGGATATCAATGCCGGCCAGGGGAATCTCGTCACCAGAGTCCTGCCCTGCGGCTGCGACCACCGCGAAGGTGGACAGTGCCTGCGCGGTTGGCAACGGCATGTCGTCGGCCCGGAAACGTTCCAGCCGGGCGTCTTCGGCGGCTCGGCGAGCCTCTATGCGGCGCACCAGGCTCTCGCCCGGTGTGCGTTCAATCAGGGTACCGGTACGAGCATTGGCCAGGTCCCGACGGGCGTTTTCCGGCGTTTTTTCCGGCGACGCAGCCGGTGCACGGGCCACATCACTACGCTCCCGGATCGGGCTGTTATTGCCGGACTGAGGAGTAAGACTGCTGCCTGAACTTATACTGCCGATCATGACCCGATACCGCTGGCTCAATAGCTAAAAGGATATGACAAAGTATGGAAGAATCGGTCTGGGAAGAAAAGCGTTTGCTCAGTTGTTGACCGACGCCCCGACCGGCCCCGTGCCATCACTCTCGTCCGGGCAGTTTTTTCCAGGCAACCTCGTTACGGATGTACGCAGGCTGGGCCTGCTCCGCCGGGACCGCCTGACCGTTCCGGAACCCGATTTCGGCCAGTTTTGCGACCCAGACTGCACGCGGAATCAGCGTATCATCAACCGCCATAACCCGGTCGACCACCTCTGATGGCATGTCTTGCTGGAAAGCCCAGCCTCGGCCAGCACCGGACCATGCTGCCGCGTCGCCCTCAATCGACACCAGGGAGGGCGCGCAGACTCGCTCCTCACCCTGCAGCACCGGCAGTCCGTCGCGGCAGACAAAACAGCCCCAGTACAGCTCACCCATGCGGGCGTCGAAAGCCACGGCAACACCACCCTGCTCGCTGACGTCCATGGCTTCCATGGCGCCAAGGGCAACGGTTGCCAGAGACGACACCGGGACGACCGGTACATTGAGCCCCCACGCCAGACCCTGGGCCACGCCGGTGGCGATTCGAATGCCCGTAAACGAACCCGGACCACAGGCAAAGGCCACGGTGTCGAGCTCGCCCGGCGCCACATTTGCCTCTGCCAACAGCTCTCTCACCATGGGCATCAACAGCTTGGTGTGGCCACGGGGGGCTATTTCAAAACGTTCGGATACCTTGCCATCAACAAGAAGGGCTGCCGAGCAGCCCTCCGATGATGTATCCAGTGCCAACAGTTTCACGGACGAGACGAAGCCTCAGGTCAGGATAACGAGGGTTTATTGAAGCTTGGACAGAATCTGGTCACGGATGCTGTCGAGGCTGCCAACACCCTCCACGCGCACGTACTTGGGGGCAGCGGCCGGGCTTTCGGCGGCCCAGTCCTGATAATAACCAACCAGCGGTGCGGTCTGATCGTGGTAGATCTTCAGACGCTTGCGTACGGTTTCTTCTTTGTCGTCTTCACGCTGGACCAGCGGCTCGCCGGTTTCGTCGTCCTTGCCCTCGGTCTTGGGCGGATCGAATTTAACATGATAGATCCGGCCGCTGTCTTCGTGAACACGGCGACCAGACAGACGGCTGACGATTTCCTCGTCATCGACGGAAATCTCAACCACGTAATCAATGACAATGCCCTGGTCTTTCAGTGCTTCGGCCTGGGGGATGGTGCGCGGGAAGCCGTCGAGCAGGAAGCCGTTCTTGCAGTCAGGCTGCTGAATACGCTCCTCGATCAATGCAATGATGATGTCATCGGACACCAGACCGCCGGTCGCCATAACTTCCTTAACCTGCAATCCAAGCTCGGATTCGGCCTTGACCGCCGCACGCAGCATGTCGCCGGTGGAGATCTGGGGGATGTCGAAGCGTTCGGTAATAAACTGTGCCTGCGTCCCCTTGCCGGCACCTGGTGCCCCTAACATGATGATTCGCATAACGTTGTGCTCCCGTATAAGTCATTATCGTTGGAAAAGTTGCGGCAAAAACACTCGCCTTTGCGACAACCTCTCGGCACCGAACGGTGGTTAGCCGGGCCCGGAGCCAGCGCATTATACGAAGTCCGCCTCTATAGAGAAAGTCGACCTCCGTATCATGCACGGAAAAGGGGCATGCGGTATCTGGCCCCGAGCCTCACTCAGGATGACAGGGAGTTGGCCAATGCGTCCAGATCTGGAGCCACACGATCGATCTCGCGCTCCAGATCGGCCAGGGCTTCAGGCGCCAGACCCAAGGCCTCCATTAGAGTGGATGTATCGTCTGGGTTAAATTCATCGCCAATGCCCCGCGGCTTCAGCAGCGCATTCGACAGCTGCACAATCAGTACGTAGGTTTCGTGATCACCGTGATAGCCCGGGTGCTGATGCATGGCCGCCGCCTTGACCACGGCATCCGGCAGTTGCCAGAGCTTGTGCAGAATGCCACCGATAGCGCCATGGCCAACAGCAAGAATCTGTTCGTCACGAGCATGGCCAAACACTTGCTGCTCCAGGGAATGCATGCTGGCCTCGGGATTATCGGCGTGCAGGATATTAAGTTCTTCAAACTCGGCCGGGAACAGGTGACCAATCAACAGCAGACCAAAGTTGTGCAGTAGGCCACACAGATACGCCAGGGCCTTATCGGCGCCACAGTGCAGCGCAAGACTCTGGCACACAAAAGCGCTATAGAGGGAATGGCGCCAAAAGTTGTCCATCCCAAGCGCGCCCTTGCGGGGGACATCAAAGGCCCGCACCGAAGCAATCCCCATGGCAATGTGGGCAACGCGGTCGAAGCCCAGAACCCGAGTTACCGCCTCCTGCACCGAGTGAATCTGGCCGGGATAATTAAACAGCGCAGACCGGGCATAGCGCATGATCTGGGCGGTCAGGCTGGGGTCCAACTCAATCAGGTCGGCAAGCTGCCGGGCCGTGGCTTCGCTGTCTGCCGTCAGTCGCAGGATCCGTAATGCCAACGCCGGCATCGGCGGCAACCGATACAGCCGCTGGAGCTTATCCGCCACCTCATCCAGGCTGAGCGCGGCACGATCGCCGTTGCCCTGCCCCCGGATCACCAGATGACCGTGCCGGGCGCCAGCCAAAGCCAACCGGAAATCGCGCCCATCCATCTCGATTACACCATGATCGGTGCCACCGGTCAGCAAGACCCGCCCGGTATGCGTGACGTCGTCATCGACCAGTACCGGCAAGTCATAGGCGGTTCCAATGGGCGGTACAAATCCCGGATCGCAGTCACCGAACAGCCGCATGGTCTGGCGCCCCGTCAGGACCTGCATCCGGCGGCCAGTCAGTTGGAACACTGCTTCCAGATCCAGGGCGCTGTCTAAGCCATGCACCACCATCAAGGCGCCGCCAATATCAATCAGGACGGTTGCCTGGACAAAGTCCGACCGGGGCTGGCCGGAGGCAATCACTGCGGCCCCAAGATCGGCGGCCTGCGGCACCGGCAGGTCCGTGTACAGAATGCCCTTGCGGGCCAGAAATCGTTGCAATCGCGCAGCGAGAGCCACAGCTTACTCCTGTTACCTTGATCAGTGGCTATCTGGCCACCGTTTTTATTGTGTCCGGTTTAACCGGTGTTGCGCATGCCCGCTGCAATGCCTGCCATGGTCACCTTCAACGCCCGCTCAACCAAATCCTGAACATCACCCTTGCCTCCACTTTCACGATTACGGCGCAGCAGTTCGGCCTGGAGATAGTGCAGCGGATCGGTGTAGGGATTGCGCACGCGCATGGAGTGCGCGAACACCGGCTCGCCCTCAAGCAAGGCCGACTGCTCCTTGAGCTCCAGCAGCCGCTGGATGCACCGTTGCAGCCGCTCCCTGAGATCGGTTCCGAGCGCTTGTAACTTGTCATCGTCCAACAGAGTCTGCTCGTAGTAACTGGCTATACGCAGGTCGGATTTGGCCAGCACCATCTCCAGCATGTCGACGTAGGTCCGGAAGAACGGCCACCCTTTCATCATTTCACGAAGCTGCGGCAACCGGTTGTCCCGGGCCGCTGCTTCCAACGCCACATCGCTACCCAGCCAGCTTGGCAGCATCAGCCGCATCTGCGTCCAGGCAAAAATCCAGGGAATCGCGCGCAGACTCTCGACACCGCCGGTGGCCTTGCGGCGTGCCGGCCGGCTACCAAGAGCCAGCTTACCCAAGGCCTGCTCAGGAGTAACCTGCCGGAAGTAAGGGACAAAATCCGGGTTTTCCCGCACCACGTCCCGGTAGGACTTCAGCGAGCGATCGGTCAGCCAGTCCATGGTGGCACGCCATTCCGGTTCGGGCTCGGGCGGCGGCGCCAGGGTGGCCTCGATCACCGCCGTGGTGTAGAGCGTCAGGCTCTGCACCGCCAAATCCGGCAGGCCAAACTTGAAGCGGATCATCTCACCCTGCTCAGTAATCCGGAAACTACCGTTAACCGAGCCCGGTGGCTGCGACAGGATCGCCCGGTTGGCTGGCCCGCCACCGCGACCCACAGTGCCGCCTCGGCCGTGGAACAGGGTCAGGTGCACGTCGTACTGGTTGGCAATTCGGGTCAATTGTTCCTGGGCCTGATACTGCGCCCACGCTGCCATCAGCTGACCGGCATCCTTCGACGAATCCGAATAGCCGATCATCACTTCCTGACGACCCTGGCAGTAGTCCCGGTACCAGTCGACCTCATACAGTGCCGCCATGCTGTCCGGCGCGCCCTTGAGGTCATCCAGGGTTTCAAACAGTGGCACCACCCGCATCGGGAATTTCATGCCGGATTCCCGCAGCAGCAGAATCACGCTGAGCACATCCGACGGCTTTGAAGCCATAGAGATGACATAGGAACCCAATGCCTGCGGCGTCTGCTGGGCCACCACCTCGCAAGTGGCCAGAACTTCGCGCACCGACTCCGAGGGCTCCCAGTTGCGCGGCACCAGGGGCCGCCGCCCGCGAAGCTCCTTGACCAGAAACTCCTGGCGCTCCGATTCCGACCACGACAGGTAATCCCCAAGCCCCAAGTAGTCCACCATTTCTGCCACCGCCTCTGCATGACGCGAGGCTTCCTGGCGAATATCCAGACGAATCAGCGGCAGCCCGAAGGTGTGGGCGCGACGGATGGTGTCCAGGAGCGGACCGTTGGCGATACTCTCCAGCCCGCATTCAACCAACGACCGATAGCAAAGCTCCAGGGGCGCGGTGAAATCCTCATTCTCGAACAGGATGCCCGTGGCATCGGCCGCGGTACCGTTTACCCCAGCCTCCGCCCAATCCCGGGTCTTCACCAATCGCTCGCGCAGTTCCGCCAGCACCTGGCGATAGGGTTCACGGGCATCACCCACCCGTTCCCGAAGTTCGTCACTTGCCTGCCACATGGACAACTCTGCCCGCAGCGCCTGAATGTCACGCAGATACAGGTCTGCTGCCATCCAGCGGCCAAGCAGGAACACCTTGCGAGTGACCTGGTGAGTTACATTGGGATTGCCGTCCCGGTCGCCCCCCATCCAGGAGGCAATGCGAATCGGCGATGCCTCCAGGGGTAACCCGCGCCCGGTTGCTTCGGTGAGGGACGCATCGAGACTGCTCAAGAATTGGGGCAATGCCTGCCACAAGCTGTTTTCGATGACCGCAAAGCCCCACTTGGCCTCGTCCACCGCGGTCGGCCGTTCGTGCCGTATCTCATCGGTATGCCAGGCTTCGGTGATCAACCGGGTCAGCCGAGCAATCACTTCCTCACGCTCCGCTGGCATCAGATCATCGTGATCGAGCCGCGCCAGGCACTCTGACATCTCGTCGTACTTCATGATCAGGGTGCGTCGCGCCACTTCGGTCGGGTGGGCAGTAAGTACAAATTCGATACGCAGGTTGGAAACCCGCTCATGCAGCTCATCTGCCGAAACGCCACCGGCTTTCAGGCGGTCAAACACCTGACCCAGGGATTCCACCATCAGGTCGGACTGGTGCCCCTTTTTGCGGCGAATGCCGTGGTATTGCTCAGCCAGATTGGCAAGGTTGAGAAACTGATTGAAGGCCCTAGTCACCGGCAGCAGCTCATCGTCGCTCAATTTTCCCAGCAGATTGACCAGGCGCTGCCCGGAACCACTTTCCTGACGCCGATCGGCCTTGGCCGCAGCACGGATTTCTTCGATCAGTTCGTAACAGTCCTGGCCGGGGTGGCGCCGGATACTCTGACCCAACAGCTCGCCTAGCATACGTACATTTTCTCGAAGATCGGGGTGAAGCTCAGTCACATTGACGTCCTTTTAATTGACGGAGGCAAAGTAAACTTACGATACTAAGGAATAGTCGAAAAAGTCTATTGGCGATTGGAGCCTATAGCCGTAAGGAGTACTGATGAAAGTTACCGATTTGCCCAAGCACTGGGAGAACCAGAAAGCGCCCGTGGACCGGACCCACGACTACAATCTGAGACTGCCCCTGGAGGATGCGGCAAGGATTGCGGCACTGGCGGAACTGTATCCGGACCGGACCGAAACCGACATTCTTAATGACATGGTCGGTGCCGCGCTGGACGACCTGGTTCGGAAAACGCCCCTGAAGGATCGGCTTGAGAACAAAGACAAGTAAGGAATACGAGGGGTGCTGAAACGGAGTGGCAGACGCCACTCCGTGCAAAGAAGATCGACCGGGCCCGATCGAATACAGGTCGTTAGGCGACCGATTCCAGCTGACGGGCCTTGAGGCGCTGAATGTGCTTCTGGCTCAGACTCACAAACTTCGGGGTTAGCCCCTGATCCTCATAGATCTCAAAACCGTCCTCGTCATAGGCCACCACCTTGGTGCCCTCAACGTACGGGAAGCTGGTTTCCATCTCATCGAGCGCGGCCGAAATCAGATCTCGCATCAGATCCTGCGGCGACTTCATGGGATAGAGCGCGGACAGTTTCTCCAGACGCTTATGATGCTGGTCAGACAACGCCATAAAGTAGGCATCGCGAGTCAGACGACCGCGAGCATGCTTGTCCCAGTAGTTGACCAGATCCTTAATTTTCATGGTGCCTTCACTCCTGCATCTTATTGATGGCGCACGGCGCACAACATCAGTGCAACCACACCTCGAAGTGTAGACGAAGCCAGCGCCCCGGGAACCTGCTAATTGGTAACGGATTGTACTTACCGAAGCCCAACAATCAGTGCCCGGAACCGCCCTTCTCTACCCCCTTGACCGTCTGGTAGACGGCTTCCAGCGCATCCAGGCTTTCCTCGTCCATATCACGACCCTCGCGGGTGAGAACCTGTTCAATGGCCCGGAACCGGCTATCGAACTTATGGTTGGTACGTTTCAGCGCCTGCTCAGGATTCACTTTCATGAAGCGTGCCAGATTGACACAGACAAACAGCAGATCGCCCAACTCGTCTTCCACCGCATCGTGGTCACCGGCCCCGGTCTGGGCGGCGTGCCAGGCTTCTTTCAGCTCGTCGAGTTCCTCGTGCAGTTTATCGAACACCGGTTCGATCTCTGGCCAGTCAAAGCCGTGCCTGGAGGCACGCTTCTGCAGTTTTTCCGCCCGGGCCATGGCCGGCAGGGTGCGGGCGATGCCATCGAGGCGACTCACCGGCTCATCGGAAGGCGGCACCATCGCCCGCTCCTCGGCCTTGATCCGCTCCCAACTCTCCTTGATCCAGGCTTCGTCGGGCCGGTTATCCGGATCGATTTTGCTGTCCAGGGTGCCCGCAGGAAAGACATGGGGATGGCGACGAACCAGTTTACGCACCAGATTGTCGACAATGGCGTCGAAGTCAAAATGGCCATCTTCCTTGCCCATCTGGGCGTAGAAGATCACCTGAAACAGCAGATCGCCTAGTTCGTCCTTGAGGTGGGGATAGTCCTCCCGCTCAATGGCATCGGCCACTTCGTAGGCTTCCTCAAGGGTGTGCGGCACGATGGTCTTATAGCTCTGCCGGGTATCCCACGGGCAGCCGATCTCCGGTTCCCGCAGCCGCGCCATCAGGGTTTTCAGGTCGTCTATGGTGTAACTCATCCGCGCTTGCGCCTTACGTCAATGATGTTGGGCAGGTTACGAATCTGCGCCAGCAACCGAGCCAACTGCTCAAGACTGGATATCTCCAGCGTCACCGTCATGGTGGCGGTGTTCTCATCTTTGTTGGTCAAGGTGTTCAGTGCCAGCACATCGCTCTTGGAGGTAGACAGCACCTGGGTGATGTCCCGCAGCAGGCCAGAGCGATCGTAAGCCTGGATTTCCACATCCACCGGGTAGACGGCTGCAGGTTGGCCACCCCAATTCACTTCAATGATCCGGTTGGGCTCAAACTCGCGCAGGTTCAGGAACGTCAGGCAATCCTGCCGGTGCACGGTGACCCCACGCCCCACCGTGATATAGCCGCCGATAGGATCACCGGGCAGCGGTTTGCAGCACTTGGCAACCTGGGTCTTGAGCTTACCAACACCCTGGATCTGGATATCCGAGGCAGTATCGTACGGGGCCTGACGCTGGCTGCTGAGTTTCAGATGCAGCTGCTCGGATTTTGGCTCAAGCATTTGCTGCGCCACATTGGCCACGTGGGTGGGCCGCAGATCGCCGGCACCGATGGCGGCAAACATGTCCTCTGAGCCGTGATAGTTCACTTTTTCAGCGAGTTCGTTCAGGTTCACGTCGTAGAGCGACAGCCGCTTGAATTCATCTTCCAGGATGGCACGGCCATCGACGATGTTGCGGCCACGATCCTGCTCCTTGAACCAGTGGGTCACCTTGGCCCGGGCGCGGGAGGTCTGCACATAGCCCAGACTCGGGTTCAGCCAGTCTCGGCTCGGGGCCGCGTTGTTCGAGGTCAGGATGAAAATCTGGTCGCCGGTTTTCAACGGATAGGTCAGCGGTACGATTCGGTTGTTAACCCGGGCGCCGCGACACGCGTGGCCGATTTCCGTGTGCACGCGGTAGGCAAAGTCCACCGGTGTTGCGCCCTGAGGTAGATCAACCACATGACCTTCCGGGGTAAAGACATAGACCCGGTCCGAGGCCACGTCGGACTTCAGGTGGTCGGCCAGCCCGGACAGATCGCCCAGATCCTCCTGCCATTCCAGCACCTGCCGGAGCCAGTTGATCTTGGCGTCGTAACCGGTCGATTTATTACTTTTGTCCGTGCCTTTGTACAGCCAGTGGGCACAGACACCCAGCTCCGCCTCCTCGTGCATCTTGTGAGTACGGATCTGTACTTCCATCACCTTGCCTTCCGGCCCGATCACGGCGGTATGCAGTGACTGGTAGCCATTTTCCTTGGGGTTGGCGATGTAGTCGTCGAATTCGTTCGGAATGTGCCGCCAGATACCGTGCACAATGCCCAGAGCGCCATAGCAATCCCGGACTTCCGGTACCAGGATGCGAACCGCACGGACGTCGTAGACCTGAGAGAAGTCGATGCCCTTGCGCCGCATCTTCCGCCAGATACTGTAGATGTGCTTGGCGCGACCGGACAGGTCGGCCTTGATACCCGAAGCTTCCAGTTCCGCTTGCAGGGTTTTGATAACACGCTTGATGTAGCCGTCCCGGTCGAGGCGCTTTTCGTCTAAGAGCTTGGCGATCTTCTTGTAGGCGGTCTCGTGCAGGTAGCGAAACGACAGGTCTTCCAGCTCCCACTTGATGTGACCGATGCCGAGCCGGTGGGCCAGCGGGGCGTAGATATCAAACACCTCACGCGCGACCCGCATGCGCTTTTCTTCCGAGACGTTCTTGACCGCCCGGATGGCACAGGTCCGCTCCGCCAGTTTAATCAGCGCAACCCGGACATCATCAATCATGGTGACCAACATTTTCCGGACGTTGTCCAGTTGCCCCTCACTTTGGCCCAGGACGTTACCCTTGAGCGGATGATGGATCGAGGAGATCGCCGCCATTTGCTGAACGCCGTTGATCAGACCGGCAATCTCGTCGCCGAATTCCTTGCGGATGTCTTCCAGGGCTACCCGTTCCTCCCGAACGGCCCGATACAGTATTGCCGCCACCAGGCTGGCCTGATCCAGGTGCAGCTCCGCCAGCACCTGGGCCATTTCGATACCAATACGAAAGCTGCTGGAGCCCGGCGCCCAGAGGCGGTCCTCCCGGAACGCCTCCAGATCGATTTCCGCAGCTTTCTCGCAGGCACGGCGAAACTGGTCGACATCGTCCAATTGGGTCTGGGCAGCGATGTGCTGAACACAACGCTCAATGTCCACCTCACCATCGCCCGTAACGGCATAATCTTCGCGAACTTTTACCATATCGGTCTTACTATTCCCGGTCGTTCCTGCCGCCACCCGGGTGGCGACGCCAATCCTTTAGCCGGAATCCCGCTCAAACAGGGCGATGGATTCGACATGAGTGGTATGAGGAAACATGTCCATCACGCCAGCACGCACCAGCCGATAACCATTGCGCACCATGACACCCGCATCCCGTGCCAGGGTCGCAGGGTTACAAGAAACATAGACGATTTTATTGGCCCCGAATGCGGTCAGGTACTTGCAGATTTCCTCCGCGCCCGAGCGTGGCGGGTCAATCAGGATCTTGTCGAAGCCCTCTTTGGCCCAGCTCTGGCCGGTAAAATCACCGTGCAGATCGGCACCGTGGAAGGTCACATTGTCGAGCCCATTCAGTTCCGCGTTTTCGCGGCCACGGACCACCATGGCATCGTCACCTTCCACGCCGATCACCTGGCCACCCTTGCTCGCCAGCGGCAGAGTGAAGTTGCCCAGGCCACAGAACAGGTCGAGTACCCGCTCGCTCGGCTGTACGTCGAGCCAGTCAACGGCCCGGTGCACCATGGTACGGTTAATGCCGGCGTTGACCTGGGTGAAATCCATCGGGTGGAACTTCATGGTCAGCTCGAACTCATCCAGCCGGTAGCTAAGTCGTTCATCATTGCGCCCGGCCGACTCCGGCCAGATCCGGTGGACCGTGTCCGGCCCCTTGGGCTGCAGATAAATATGCAAATCATGGGCCTGACCGAACCCGATCAGGCTGGCCCGATCACCGTCGCTCAGCTCGTCCATGTTGCGGAACACCATCACGGCCTCGTCATCGCCGCAGGCCACCTCGACCTGGGGAATGCGATTGTAGGCATCGAGGCCGTGGAGCAGTTCGCGCAGGGGCAAAATGCGCTCACCGATGCGCTGATCCAGCACTGCACACCGATCGATGTCGGTCAGGAAGCTGTTGCGTTTTTCGCGAAAGCCAACCAGCACCGATTCCCGCGCCGGCACATAGCGCACGCCCAGGCGGGCCTTGCGGCGATAACCCAGGCTGCTTTCCGAACGCATCGGCGCCACCCACTCTTCCGGCTCAATGCCCCCAAAATGGGCGAAGTGTTCGCGCAGGGTGTCTTCCTTGAACCGGATCTGGGCATCAGCGCTCATGTGCTGAAGGCTGCAGCCGCCGCACAGGTCGGCAAATTCGCACGGCGGTGTCTGGCGCTCCGGTACGCTTTCCAGCACCTCCAGGCTCCGCAGCTCGTCGAATTTGCTGCGGGTGCTGATCATCTTCGCCATGACGGTTTCGCCCGGCAGGGCACCGTCTACGAATTGGGTCTTGCCGTCCTGACGGGCAATGCCCCGGCCGTCATGACTCAGCTTTTCAATGTCACAGCGCACCGGCTCTTTAGGTAGAGCCTTACGGCGTCGTCTACTCATACTGACTACTCTTGATGATAGGTCCTGGTTTTGGAACTGGTCAGGCGCCGGGAAAGACGCCGGTGGAGAGGTATCGGTCGCCACGGTCACAAATGATGGCCACGATGACGGCGTTTTCAACCTGCTCAGACAGTCTCAGGGCGGCGGCAATGGATCCGCCGGAAGATACGCCACAGAAGATACCTTCCTGCGATGCCAGGGCGCGCATGGTGTTTTCCGCCTCTTCCTGGCCGATATCAAGCACCTGATCCACCCGGGCGGCGTCGTAAATCTTCGGCAGGTACGCCTCCGGCCAGCGCCGGATACCGGGGATGGAAGCGCCTTCTGTCGGTTGCAACCCGATAATCCGAATGTCCGGATTACGCTCTTTCAGGTAACGGGAAACGCCCATAATGGTGCCCGTGGTCCCCATAGAGCTAACAAAGTGGGTAACCCGACCTTCGGTCTGCGCCCAGATTTCAGGCCCGGTGGTGCGATAGTGAGCCAGCGGGTTGTCCAGGTTGCTGAACTGATCCAGCACCTTACCCTTGCCCTCGGATTCCATTTGCAACGCAAGGTCGCGGGCCGTTTCCATGCCTTCTTCCCGGCTAACGGTAACGATCTCGGCGCCATAGGCCCGCATCGATGCCCGCCGCTCTTCGCTCATGTTGGCGGGCATGATCAGCACCATGCGATACCCCTTGATCGCCGCCGCCATGGCCAGGGCAATGCCGGTATTTCCGCTGGTGGCCTCGATCAACGTGTCCCCGGGTCGGATCTCGCCGCGCCGCTCGGCCTCCTGGATCATGCTGATGGCCGGACGGTCCTTGACCGACCCTGCAGGGTTGTTACCTTCGAGTTTTGCCAGGATGACGTTGGAGGTCTCGCCCGGAAGTCGCTGCAGGCGAACCAATGGGGTGTGCCCGACATAATCTTCAATTGTGGGGAAATTCATATCATTACCCTGTGGTACACTTTTGCGATCGCATGATACGCGTTATGGCCCCTGTCTCCCAATACAGCTTCTCGCTATATCCATGACCGGTAGCTATAACCGAATCGACTTTACTGGGGCGCTGGGACTGATACCTCAGTCATTCGCCTACGGATCATCTATTCTGACAAGGACGTGACCCCGGAATTACACGTCGGGGCCCAGGCAATAAATCAGGAACCGGGTATGCGGCGCTGGGGCATTCGCAAAAAAGTATTGGTGGTGACGCTCATCCCCACCCTGCTCACCACATTCATGCTGGGCATGTTCTTCACTTATAGCTGGGTGAACAACATTGAAAGCCTGCTGCGTGATCGGGGCGAATCCCTGTCCCGGCAATTGGCGGCAGCCTCCGAATACGGACTGTTTACCGCTAATCGCAGCCTGCTCAGCAACCTTTCTAATGCTCTGCTGGAAGAGCAGGACGTCCGCTCCATTACCTTCTTCGACAGCGACGGCGCCCGACTGTTGCACACCGGGCCCGGCCGCTCCGAAGCCTTCACCAGCGAAAACCTGGTGCCCAACAGCGCGACCCGGATTCTCCGGGAAAACAGCACCCGTTTTGTGACCCCCGTGTCGCTACAGGAGCTGATGATCGGAACCACGCTCGACCCGGGCGCACCGAATCCGAGGGCGCAACCACGTCCGGCACTAGGCTGGGTTGCGGTTGAAATGTCCCACGTTCGCACCGAGAAGGAAACCTACAAGGCACTGCTGATCTCGCTGCTGCTGGTCCTCGCCGGTGTGGTACTCAGCCTGGCCATTGCCTTGCGGCTAAGCCGTGCCTTCACCGATCCGGTGTTTGAACTAAACGAGGCAGTCGCCAAACTCAAGGAAGGCAAACTCGACACCCGGGTGTTCACCCAGGCTGGCCCGGAATTCGAACAGCTTGAATCGGGCCTCAATGCCATGGCGGAGGAGCTGAGCAAGGCCCAGGCGGAAATGCAGCAGAACATCGACCAGGCCACCGAGGATCTCAGGGAAACTCTGGACACCATCGAGATCCAGAACATCGAACTGGATTTCGCCCGTAAGGAGGCACTGGAAGCCAGTCGCATCAAGTCGGAATTCCTGGCCAACATGTCCCACGAAATCCGCACACCACTGAACGGCATCATCGGCTTCACCGAGCTGCTGTTGAAGAGCCCCCTGCCCCGTCAGCAAAGGGACCACCTCAGCACCATCCGCAAATCCTCCGAAATCCTGCTCACCATCATCAACGACATCCTGGACTTTTCGAAGATCGAAGCCGGCAAGCTGATCCTGGACCGGGTCCCGTTCCAGCTGCGTGATATTGTCGAAGAGGTCATGGTGATGCTGGCACCGGCGGCGCACGCCAAGAATCTGGATCTGGTGCCGCTGGTTTACACGGACGTACCGGACAACATCTTGGGCGACCCTTTGCGGGTCAAACAGGTGATCACCAACTTGGTCAACAATGCCATCAAGTTCACCCAGACCGGCGAAGTGGTGCTGCGCGCCAGCCTTGAGGAAGACCCAGACGACAGCAATCGGGTGACCATACGCCTAAGCATTTCTGACTCCGGTGTCGGCCTGTCCCGGGCCCAGCAACAATCGCTATTCAATGCCTTCAGTCAAGCGGACGCATCCACTGCCCGCCAATACGGTGGCACTGGCCTGGGCCTAGCCATCTCCAAACGGCTGGTGGAGGAGATGGGAGGCAAGATTGGACTGAACAGTGAGCTCGGCAAAGGCTCCACATTCTGGTTCACGCTCACATCGGAACTGTCCACCAGTGCCGAATCCGTGACGCCCCGTGACGGTCTCCGGGGTGAGCGGGTCATCTACCTGGAGCAACAAACCACCACTGGACTGGCGGTGGATCACCTGCTGCGGGACTGGGGCATAACAGTCGACCGGGTCGCCTCACCTGGCGCACTGCAGGAAAAGATCGAGGAAGCCCAGAAAAACCAGGCCGGCTATGCCCTGGCAATTATCGGCATCACCCGGCACCTACTCAATTCCAGCCAGTACTGCGCTCTGCTCCGGACCCTGGAAATCGAACGGGATTGTCGCACCCTGCTGCTCACGCCTACCCTGGAAACTCACGACACACCCTTGTCCGGGCTAGCCAGCGGCCACTTGACCAAGCCGATTTGCCGGGGCGCGTTCTATGACGAACTGCTGCTGCTGGTGCACGGAATCCGCTCCAGTGGCAGCCTGGCGTTGGATTACGATCAAAGTACTGCCGGCCTGGCCGCCACCAACATACCCCGGGTGCTGGCGGTGGATGACAACGACGCCAACCTGAAGCTGGTGATGACACTGCTGAAGGACTGCCATACCGACGCCGAAGGAGCCTCCAGCGGCTTTGAGGCGCTAAGTAAGGCGCGCAAAAAACCGTTCGACCTGGTGTTCATGGATCTGCAAATGCCGGGCATGGACGGGGTGGAAACAACTGCGCGCCTGCGGGATCTGGACCAGGCCCCGCACCGCACGGCGATCATCGCGCTGACCGCTCACGCGCTCGCAGACGAACAGGACCGACTATTACAGCAGGGCTTTGACGGCTATATGCCGAAGCCCATCAGCAACAGCCAGCTCACCAGCATTATCCGTGAATACACCGGGTATGAGAGCGTCTCTGTTGGCGAAAGCGAACCGATCCGGATTCCGGAGGTACGGGACACCCGGCGAACTATGCGGCCATCAACGCGCAAGATGGAGCAGGACTGCGTCAGTATCCGTGAGAGCATTCAGTTGGCCGCAGGCAAGACCGACCTGGCGGAAGAATTGTTCAGCATGCTGCTGGAGCAAGTGCGAAATGATCAGGACCAAGTGGTCGAGTTCTGGCACCAGGGCGATCTGGACGGGCTGCTGGAATGTGTTCACAAGCTGCACGGCGCCACCCGCTACTGTGGTGTGCCGGAACTTCGGGCTGCCGCGAACCGGCTAGAGACAGGGCTGAAATGCGCCGCTCCGGATATCGAACACCACAAGGAACAATTGGTGGCGGCAATGGAGCGACTTCAGAACTGGAGCGAACAGACCGATTGGCAACGGCTGTTCCGGACCCAGCCTCAGCCGACCGAAACCAGCTGAGGTACTCAGGGCTTAGGCCCGGCCGCGGGCCTGATCAAGAATCGCTTTCATGTCCCGTACCGCATCCTTGAGCCCAGTGAACACGGCACGGGCAATGATCGCATGACCGATATTGAGCTCGTTAATACCGGGAATGGCAGCGACCCGCTCGGTATTATGGTAATGCAGGCCGTGACCCGCATTGACGACTAGGCCCTTCTTCCGGGCATAGGCCACCGCGGAGACGATGGTCTGGAACGCAGCCTCGGCCTCCTCGGGAGTCTTGGCCTCGGCGTATTCACCGGTGTGAAGCTCGATGACCGGTGCCCCACAGCGCACTGCAGCGTCAATCTGGGCAGTCGCCGGATCGATAAACAGCGACACTTCCGAACCCAACTGGGCCAGACGATCACAGGCCTTGGCAACTCTCGCCTCCTGACCCTCAACGTCCAGACCGCCTTCGGTGGTCAGCTCTTCGCGCTTCTCCGGCACCAGGCACACGCACTCCGGCCGGACCTGCTCGGCAAAAGCCAGCATGGCGTCAGTCACGGCCATCTCAAGGTTCATCTTGGTCTGTAGCGTTTCCCGCAGCAGCAGGACATCTCGGTCCTGGATATGACGACGGTCCTCGCGTGGATGAATGGTAATACCATCCGCCCCCGCCTCTTCTGCCATCAGGGCAGCCTGAATCGGATCCGGATAACGGGTACCCCGGGCCTGGCGCAGGGTTGCAACGTGGTCAATATTAACGCCGAGTAACACTCTAGGATTCATGCCGTTCTCTCCGAAGGTGACTGAATAAACTGCGACTGTGGAGCGGACGCCCCTGCAACAGGTAATCGGTTAAAGCTCGCATGACACGCTTGGCCACGCGCCGGCAGGGCTCGGCTTTCAAGTCGCCCATCGCGAGTGCCTGCAAGACCTCACCGGGAAGCTTCTGAACCCGGGTACCCGGGCCTGGCTGCGCCACAATTCCCTGCTCTGGATCATAACAATACTGCTGACCCGGCTCGACGGATTGCCCGGTATCGGTGGCCAAATCCCAGGAAAAATCAAACCCGAGCTCCGCGGCAAAGGCGCGCTCAAAGCGCCGCAACACCGGTTCGATGTCGGTGGTTTCGGCCAGCTCGGCAATGGCGTCGATGTAGGCTGCGAACAGGGTGGGATGCGGATCCGCCGCCGGCAAAATCCGCTGCAGGAGTTCGTTCAGGTAGAGACCGCTGTACAACGACGCCGTGCGGTGCAGCGAGGGCCCGATGCGGGTATCAACCTGGGTCAGGGTTTTCAGGTCGCCGCGCCCGGCCCAGTCCAGCATCAGAGGCTGGAAGGGCTGCAGTTGGGCCTTCAGCGGACTCTTGGCACTGTTGGCGCCCCGGGCAATGACGGTCAAGCGCCCGCGATTCAGGGTGAACACATCCACCATGAGACTGGTCTCCCGCCAGGGCCGGCGGTGAATCACGTAGGCGGGCTCTTGGTGCTCCGGCCCCGTCATAGGTGCCTCAGAGGTCGTTCATACCAAGGCTTTTCAGGGCCCGATCACTGTCAGCCCAGCCTCGCTTCACCTTGACCCAGAGCCGTAGCATGATCTTGCTATCAAACAACCGCTCCATATCAGCCCGGGCTTCCTGACCAATTCGGCGCATGCGCTCACCCTTGTCGCCGATCATGATTTTCTTCTGCCCCTCACGCTCCACCAGAATCAGTGCGGAAATATGCAGGGTCTTGCCTTCGCGCTTGAATTCTTCAATCTCAACGGCCACGGAGTATGGCAGTTCGGCGCCCAATTGCCGGGTGATTTTCTCCCGAACGATCTCCGATGCCAGGAAGCGCTCGCTGCGATCAGTAATCTGGTCATCCGGGTAAAAATGGATGCTTTCCGGCAGAAAACGGCCAACGGCCTCCTCCAGCGGTTCCAGGTTGTTTTCCTTGAGCGCAGACAGAGGAATGATTTCGGCGAAGTCCCGTTTTTTCGACAGCATGTCCAGGTGCGGCAACAGGGTTTCCCGCTTCTCGATCTTGTCGACTTTGTTGACCGCCAGGATCACCGGACACTTGAGCTTGGCCAGTTTCTCCAGAACCAGCTCATCCGCCGTGGTCCAGGACAGCTGATCGACCACGAATACCACAACATCAACGTCGATCAGCGCCGAAGTGGCCGCCTTGTTCATGTACCGGTTCAGAGCCCGGGGCTCTTCCTCGTGCATGCCCGGGGTATCCACATAGATTGCCTGAACCGGCCCTATGGACTTGATACCCAGAACCTGGTGCCGCGTGGTTTGCGGCTTCCGGGAGGTGATGCTCAGTTTCTGGCCAAGGATATGGTTCAGCAACGTGGATTTACCCACATTGGGACGACCAACAATGGCCACGAATCCGCAGCGACTGTCTGGATTTTCCGGCCGGGTAATATCATTCATTACTGATTCTCCACGCCCAGTTCTTTCAGGGCGTTTCGGGCTGCCTGCTGCTCGGCTACACGGCGGCTGTTGCCGGTGCCGGTCGTCTTTCGATCCAGTGACGGCAGCGCGCAGGTTACATGGAAGGTCTGGTTGTGGGCTTCGCCATCAACCGAAATAACGTCATACTGCGGCAACGGAAACTGGCGAGACTGGAGGTATTCCTGCAGACGGGTCTTGGGATCCTTCTGGGTATCCTGCAGATCCAGGTTCTTGAGCCGTTGCTCGAACCACTGCAAAACCTTCTCACGGCAGGTGTGGAAATCACTGTCGAGATAGATGGCACCAATGATCGACTCTACCGCATCGGCCAGGATTGACTCCCGCCGGAACCCGCCACTCTTGAGCTCCCCGGATCCCAGACGCAGATAGCTGCCCAACTCGAACTCGCGACCGATCTCGGCCAGGGTCACACCTTTAACCATGCGCGCCCGCAAACGGCTCAATTGCCCTTCCCGGGCCTTTTCGAAGTGCAGGAACAGATACTCTGCGATCACCATGTTAACGATGGAATCGCCCAGAAACTCCAGGCGCTCGTTATTCTGGTTGCCAAAACTGCGATGGGTAAGCGCCAGCAACAGCCGCTCTGGCGACTCAAACTGATAGCCTATGCGGCGTTGTAACTGATCCAGATCCGGTTGCGAAGTCACTGGCCCTTCATCTCGTATTCATGCTTGAAGTGAACGATAGTATCGACGTTACTGAA
>Ga0207908_1000115_pt1 | contig 34118 bp, 31 predicted proteins | sample MalvirmetagMSP81_FD_184224 | JGI IMG/M metagenome (GOLD analysis project Ga0207908, IMG submission 184224) | Marine viral communities from the Deep Pacific Ocean - MSP-81 (SPAdes) | ecosystem: Environmental > Aquatic > Marine > Oceanic | place: Pacific Ocean | collected 2011-04-18
TCTCCTAAGCAGTCCAATATTTTTACTGCTCCAAATACCCGATATTCGGAAACGCAAAGGAGATACAACATGCACAACCTGACAAAAAAAGCCCTGCTTGCCACAGCGGTTGCAACATCACTCGGCCTGGCCTCTGCCGCCCAAGCCGGTCACACCAACCACGTACTCGACGCCAAATTGAGCGGCTCCGAGATGGTTGGCTCCATGGGTGACAGCGACGGTAAGGGCTACGCTCACGTGTTCGGTATCGACGGCGACCCGACTACCCTTTGCTACGTAGTGCAGGTACACAACATCCAAACCGTGCCGGTCAAGGAAGGCATGGCTGCCCACATCCACGAAGCAGGCAAAGGCATGAACGGCGCACCGGTGGCAGTTCTGGCAGGGCCGGAGGATGGCGATGCCGCTGATTGCCTGACCGAAGGCGAGAAAGGCAAATTCCCAACAGGCGAAGCCGGCATTGTTCAGCGCATCCTGGAGAATCCGTCTGATTTCTACATCAACGTGCACAACCCTGAGTTCCCCAAGGGCGCGGTACGTGGCCAGCTGATGGGCCCTCACAGCATGTAGGCTGGGACTTTTCTGCAGCAATAAAAAACCCCGTACTATTCGGGGTTTTTTATTTGATATGGCGCGGCTAGGCTTTACGTGCTCCGCTTCCAGTAGACGCGAACGAGATTTGACTCCTTAGTATACTGGATGTCCAGATCGCCATCGTAGGCCCGCTCAATGGCCTCACCAGTGCTTCGGGCCAGGTGGAGATCCGTAAACTTGACGACCAGCTCTCCCGACCGCCCGTCTTCAATACCCATGAGACGATTAATAGGGTGCAGGCCCTTTTCTTCCTCGACCTTGTTAAAAATCAGCTTCAAGATTTCATCTCGATGCTTTGCAAGAAACGTCCCGGAGAGCGTTAATATACCTCCGGGCATGTCATCCCGTATTCGCTCACAAGCAGGGCACATCATCTCGTGGGCATCACCGTCGGACTCCTCAGACCATTGCCAGCGCCCTTTTCGGAAAACCGCGCGGCATTCCGGGCAGATTGTCGGCTCCCTCGGCTTGCTCCGAGCCACGTACGGGTCGTGGATCTCCTCCTTGATCAGCCTATCTCCGCGACCACGCCGGGCCACGTCACCATCTTTGCCGCTCATAGGTCGCTCCCTACCTGTTTTTGCGGGTTTCCTGGCTTTACTGCAGCTTGTGGCGGCCAAAGATTTCGCGAATTTCCCTTTCGGTTTCTGCAGGCGCAATAACCTTTACGACCTTCGCGTCCTCATCAATGTAGATGTTATCTCTGGGAATACCCGTTGCGATTAAGTCGTCCCAAGTGTTTTTAGCTTGATCATGATCCTGATAAGAACCATTTATGGTTTTATTCATGGGCAAACCTCACCTTTATTTTTGATGCGCTTACATCTAGAAGAATAGGCAGGAAAGCGAGGTCTGATCAAATATTGATCAGACCAGAATTGACGGAGCGCAAATAAAAAACCCCGCACTAGGCGGGGTTCTTTGTTTAATATGGCGCGGCTGGGAGGATTCGAACCTCCGACCGCCTGGTTCGTAGCCAGGTACTCTATCCAGCTGAGCTACAGCCGCTTAAAACGGGGCAAGGTCTTGAAGAAGTGGCGCGGCTGGGAGGATTCGAACCTCCGACCGCCTGGTTCGTAGCCAGGTACTCTATCCAGCTGAGCTACAGCCGCGCATTCATCACTTGCTGAGGTTGAGTGCTACGTCAACCTGTCCTCTTTTCCAAGACAGGAAAATGGCGGAGAGGGAGGGATTCGAACCCTCGGTACGCTTTCGCGTACGGTTCCTTAGCAGGGAACTGGTTTCAGCCACTCACCCACCTCTCCTTGAGAACGGGGCGTATACTACCATAAGATTTCTGTTTTCATAGGGTTGACACGATTTTTTTTGATCCCGATTTGCCGAGAAAATAAAAAAGCCGCTCAGGTTTCCCTTGAACGGCTTTTTCTCTTTCAGCTGTTGCCGGGTTCTGGCTCCTCAGAGCCCTTCTCCGACTGTATACGCTGATAGATTTCTTCCCGATGCACCGCAACTTCTTTTGGCGCGTTAACGCCGATGCGCACCTGGTTTCCTTTCACTCCCAGGACGGTGACGGTAATTTCGTCTCCGACCATCAGAGTTTCGCCAACACGGCGAGTCAAAATCAACATATCCCTTACTCCCTATCCAGAGCTACCTGTTCCGACAAATTGTTTCTTCTTGGTGTTCTTTAATTTATAGCGAGACCACGTTCTCATCATAAGACGCACAACCCCTTATACGGATGCACGTTCTCATAAGCTCAGCAAATGGCTCTCTTATTTGGGCGGGCCTACCCTCTCAATCTGGCAACTGCCCATTCAGTCCTCTTCCTTTACCACAAGCTTATCCAGCTCGAACTCACTGTGCAGAGCTCGAACTGCCAGCTCAAGATACTTCTCATCAATCACCACGGAAATCTTGATTTCCGACGTGGAGATCATCTGAATATTAATGCCCTCGTTGGACAACGCCTCAAACATCCTTGTGGCAACACCCGCGTGCGAACGCATGCCAACACCGACGATGCTAACCTTGGCGATCTTGCTGTCACCGCTGACTTCGCGAGCGCCCAACTCATCTGCAACACCCTGCAGAACTTCCTTCGCACGCTTGAAATCGTTGCGGTGCACGGTGAAGGTAAACGCGGTCTTGTTATCCTCGCCCACGTTCTGAACGATCATGTCTACTTCAATATTAGCATTACTCACCGGTTTCAGAATGCGCAGTGCACTCCCCGGCGTATCGGGAACGCCGGCGATGGTCAGTTTTGCTTCGTCGCGGTTAAAGGCGATGCCGGAAACAACCGGTTGCTCCATGACGTTTTCATCCTCAAAAGTAATCAGGGTGCCTTCCCCTTCCTGGAAGCTGGAAAGAACCCGTAATGGAACGTTGTATTTGCCTGCAAATTCGACTGACCGAATCTGGAGAACCTTGGATCCCAGACTCGCCATCTCAATCATTTCTTCAAAGGTAATGCGATCCAGGCGCCGGGCGCTGTCAACCACTCGGGGATCAGTGGTGTAAACGCCGTCCACGTCAGTATAGATCTGACACTCGTCTGCCTTCAGCGCAGCTGCCAGGGCGACGGCCGTGGTGTCTGATCCACCACGACCAAGCGTGGTGATATTGCCGCACTCATCGATGCCCTGGAACCCTGCTACGACCACTACCCGGCCTGAGTCCAGGTCTTCGCGCATGCGCTGCTCATCAATCTGCTTGATGCGCGCCTTGGTATGGGTGCTGTCGGTAACAATCCGCACCTGAGAGCCGGTGTAAGAACGGGCCGCGCAACCGCGCTTCTGCAATGCCATGGAAAGTAAAGCAATGGTAACCTGCTCGCCGGTGGACACCAACACGTCCATCTCCCGGGGCGTCGGCTCCTCCATGATGTTGCTGGCCAACCCAATCAACCGGTTGGTTTCACCGCTCATAGCGGAAACCACCACCACTACATCATGACCTTCCTTCCGGAAACGGGCGACCTTCTCCGCAACCGCTTCAATACGCTCGGTTGTGCCAACCGAGGTACCACCAAATTTCTGAACCAACAGAGCCATTTTTTTCCCAATATCTGAAACGGGGACTCACAGCGAGGCAGGGCCTCGCCAGTCTCAAGAGCAAGCGAGCAGGAGTATAACCTCCTAGCCCACCTTACAAACAGTTAGTTAAGCTATATTTTGCTCAATCCAGGCAGTCACCCCGGCTAGCGCCTCCGCCAATTTACTCGGATCACTACCGCCGCCCTGGGCCATATCGGGCCGGCCGCCGCCTTTGCCATCAACCTGGGCCGCCAGGTGCTTCATCAGGTCACCGGCCTTTATCTTGCCCGTGGCGGACTTGGTCACACCAGCCACCAGCGTGACCTTGCCGTCGTCCACACTGGCCAGCACAACCACGCCCTCACCCAGCTTGTTCTTGAGCTGATCGGCGGTTTCCATCAGGGCCTTGCGATCGGCGCCTTCCAGTTCGGAAGCCACCACTTTCAAACCAGCCACCTCGACAGCGGAACCCGCCAGGTCACTGCCGGCGGAACTCGCCAGCTTAGCCTTCAGGGCGTCGACTTCTTTCTCGAGCTGACGGCTGCGATCCAGGGTCTGCTGCACTTTTTCAACCACCGTGTCGCGGGTCGCCCGGACCAAACCGGCGGTGTCGCGCAGGGTACGCTCGGTGCTATCCACCCACTCCAGGGCACCCATGCCAGTCACCGCTTCGATACGGCGAACACCAGAGGAAATACCGCTCTCCGAGGTGATGCGGAACAGGCCAATGTCGCCCGTACGCGCAACGTGGGTGCCGCCACACAGTTCTACCGAGTAATTGTCGGCACCCATGCTCAGCACCCGCACGGTATCACCGTACTTTTCACCAAACAGAGCCATGGCGCCTTTTTCCTGGGCCTGTTCCATGTCGGTGATTTCGGTTTGCACCGGAGTGTTGTCGAGAATCAGCTCATTCACCTTGCGCTCAATCTCGGTCAGCTGCTCCGGGGTAACGGGCTCGAAGTGCGAGAAATCGAAACGCAGTTTGTCCGGATCCACCAGCGAGCCTTTCTGGTTCACGTGCTCACCTAGAATCTTGCGCAGCGCCGCATGCAGCAGATGCGTGGCAGAGTGGTTGCGCTTGGTGCGCTCACGGCGAACGTGATCAATGCGCGCATCCACTTCCAGACCCGGGAACAGTTCACCTTCAATCAGCGTACCCACGTGCAGGTGGTTGTCGCCTTCCTTGCGGGTGTCGGTGACCTTGAACCGACCACCACTCCAGGTCAGCAGCCCGGTATCACCCACCTGACCACCGGATTCGGCGTAGAACGGCGTGCGCTCCAACACCACAACGGCCTCGTCACCGGCTTCAGCGTTCTTTTCTTCGCCGCCGACAATAACGGAACGAATGCGCTCGTGGCCGTCGATATGATCGTAACCGGTAAATTCGGTCTTACCTTCGAGCTTGAGCCCGGCGGCGTTGTAGTCGATGCCGAACTTGCTCGCGGCACGGGCCCGGTCACGCTGGGCTTCCATAGCTTTCTCGTAGCCTTCGTAATCCAGGGTCAGACCACGTTCGCGGGCGATATCGTTGGTCAGGTCGACCGGGAAACCGAAGGTGTCGTAAAGAGTAAAGATGGTTTCGCCCGGAATTACTTCGCTTTTCAGTTCAGCGATGTCCTGCTCCAGCAGACGCAGGCCTTTGTCCAGAGTTTTGGCGAACTGCTCCTCCTCCTGCAGCAACACCTTTTCGACCTGCTTCAGGCTGCTGACCAGCTGCGGGTAAGCCTCCCCCATCAGGTCGGCCAGGGGGCCGGCAAGCTTGTAGAAGAACGGCTGGGTAGCGCCCAGCTTGTTGCCGTGGCGGGCAGCGCGACGGATGATGCGACGCAGTACAAAACCGCGGCCTTCGTTCGAGGGCATAACGCCGTCGGAAATCAGGAAGGCGCAGGAACGAATGTGATCGGCCACCACGCGCAGGCTGGCCTCGCTGGCATCCACACCACCGAGCACGTCAGAGGCCGCTTTCAGCAGATTCTGGAACAGATCGATCTCGTAGTTGCTGTGCACGCCCTGCAGCACGGCAGTAATACGCTCCAGCCCCATGCCGGTGTCTACGGACGGCTTGGGCAGGTTCAGCATCTCGCCATCGGCGGTGCGGTTGTACTGCATGAAAACCACGTTCCAGATCTCGATGTAGCGGTCACCGTCTTCCTCGGGGCTCCCCGGAGGTCCGCCAGCCACGTCCGGGCCGTGATCGTAGAAGATCTCAGTGCACGGACCGCAGGGGCCGGTGTCGCCCATCTGCCAGAAGTTGTCGGACGCGTAACGGGCACCCTTGTTGTCACCAATGCGGACAATGCGGTCGGCCGGAACGCCGATTTCCTGGTTCCAGATATCAAAGGCTTCATCGTCGTCGGCGTAAACGGTCACCCACAGCTTTTCCTTGGGCAGCTTCAGCCACTCATCACCGGTCAGAAAGGTCCAGGCGTAGTTAATCGCTTCGCGCTTGAAGTAGTCACCGAAGCTGAAGTTGCCCAGCATTTCAAAGAACGTGTGATGACGCGCGGTGTAACCCACGTTTTCCAGGTCGTTGTGCTTGCCGCCGGCACGAACGCACTTCTGCGAGGTCGTGGCGCGGGTGTAGTCACGCTCTTCCCGGCCAAGAAAGGCGTCCTTGAACTGGTTCATTCCCGCATTGGTGAACAGCAACGTGGGGTCATCCGCCGGAACCAGCGAACTGCTTGAAACAATGGTGTGGCCTTGCTGTTTGAAATAATCGAGAAATGCCTGTCGCAACTCAGCGGTTTTCATAGCCCTTTGATACCTTTCCAGAAACTTGCCGTAAATCCGGCGCGTCCGCGATTGAATACGAATACTTACATGCGTGTGCAAATCCGCTACTCTAGCACACGCCGAGAACGGGAAAAACGTGAAACCGCACAGGAGACCCCATGCCCCGACGCTTCCATGATGCCGAGAAACTGTTGCCACCCGCCACATTTCTGAAGCGTGCACTCGCTATTATCTATGACGGTCTGATCAGTATCGCGGTTCTGCTTGTGGCGACCTGGATTTACACCATGATTGGCGGCTGGATCACCGGCTGGGACAAGTTTGAGGAGATGGCGGAAGCGGGACAACTGGCCGGAGATCCCGGTCTTACCTTTGCTCTGTTCCTGACGCTGTACCTGTTCTTCGCGTATTTCTGGACTCGCATCGGTCAGACCCTCGGCATGCAGGTCTGGCGCATTCGCATTGAAAACCTGGACGGCACTTCAGTGAGCTGGAGCCAAGCCCTGCGCCGTTTCGTCACCGCCGCCGCGGTGATCTTCGTGACTTTGCTGGCAAGCTATTACGTGGGCGCCATCACCCTGATCGTCACCCTACCGGCGGTAATCGCCCTGTTCTTCCCCATCAATGGCCTGTCGGTCACCGACCGCCTGTCCGGCAGCGTGGTGGTACAGGTTCCGAAAGAAGGCAAATAACGGCCGGCCTCCGAATTAACCGGCCCGGCGCATCAGGATGGCGCCGGCCGCCGCGCTGATCGCAATCGGGATCAGTACCGCCAGCATCGGGTTAAAGCCATACACCAGGCTCATGGGCCCGAGCAGATCCTGCATGTATTTGAACAGAAGACCCACCAGCAAGCCGGTGAATACCCGGAACCCCATGGTGACCGACCGCAGCGGGCCAAATATAAAGGAAATGGCCACCAGCACCATTACCCCGGTACCCAGGGGCATCAGTGTCTTCTTCCAGAATGCCAGCCAGTACCGCGACGCGTTTAGATCCTGCTCTTCCAGGTAACTGGCGTAGGTAAATAGGCCAGTCATCGAGAGATTCTCCGGCTTCACGATCAATACGCTTAACACCTGGGGCGAGAGCCCGGTGTCCCAGCGCATGGACTGTTCGGTCTCCCGTTTTGTTCCCGTGTCTTCAATCAGGGTCCTGCGGACATCCTCCAGGCGCCAGTGGTCACCCTGAAATATGCCGCGCTTGGCAAAGCTGGCCGACTGCAACTCCCGCGCCTCATTGAACCGGAATAGCGAGACCCCGTGCAGCACGCCATTGGGTTGCACAGCATTGAGATGGATAAAGAAATCGCCTTCCCGGTGCCATACCCCTTGGGCCGACGCCACGTTGCTGCCGGCACCCAGGGCCACCGCTTTCTCACTCTGCGCCAGACGCTCGGCCGGCGGCGCCACGTATTCACCGATCAGCACTCCCAGAACCACGACCACCAGGGCTGGCTTCATGGCCGACCAGACGATGCGTTTCAGGGAAACACCGGCGGCCCGGATGACCGTCAGTTCAGACGAACTGGCCATGGAGCCAAGCCCCACCAGACAGCCCATGAAGGCGCCCAGGGGCAGGTAATCGTAGATGCGCCGAGGCAATGTCAGAGCCACGTACCAGAGTGCTTCCAGGGTCTGGTAGTTGTTGCGGGTGTCTTCCAGCTCGCCGATGAACCCGAAAATCAGGTCCAGCGACAGCACCACCACCATGACCAGAAACATGGCACCGCCAACGGTGCGCATGACATAACCATCAATCCTACGCATGGCTACGCGCCTCCTTCAGGGCTCGGCGTTTATGCAGCCACGCCGGTCCAAATTGCAGCCAGAGCCCAAACGCCAGGAACAGGGCGTGCACCCAAAGCATCCCGATCCACTCTGGCACCTTGCCATCGGCGAGGGCATCTCGGGCTACGATCAGAAGGCCCAGATAGGTGATATACACCAGCATCGCTGGCAGCAGGTGAAAGAACCGGCCCTGGCGCGGATTAACCCGGCTCAGGCGAACCGCCAGCAGGGTCACTATGGGTACAATCAGCGGCAACGAGAAGCGCCAGTGCAGGAGCGCACGATCCTCGAGGTTGTCCGACTTCATCAGGGCCAGGGTACTGAGCCCTTCTTCCAGTTCCCGAGTGCCTTTTTCGCCGCTTTCGATTTTCAGACCGTAGGCCTCAAACCCTGTGATGTTGTAATCCAGGCGGCCGGGCTCGCCATTAAAGCGGCCGCCTTCTTCCAGGATCAGGAACCGGCTGCCGGTCTCGCGATCAATCAACTGGGATCCGGAGTTGGCCGTAAAAATGGTAACGCCCTCCCCGTCTTTGCCGTACTCCGCAATAAACACTCCGCGCAGCTCCCGCTTATCGTCGCTGAGCCCTTCGGTGTAGGTCACTCGGTTGCCGGCACTGAAATCCTGAAAGCGACCGGGCGCCAGCATTTCGAATTCAGTGGCCTGGCGCTGTTCGTTGAATATCTGCTCCACCTGTTTCATACCCCAGGGCGAGACATACAGACTCATGGCGCCGACCACGACCATCACCGGGAGGCTGCCCAGCAGGGTTTTGGTCAGCAGTTGCCGGTCGCTCACGCCACAGGCGAACAGCACCGTCATTTCACTTTCGAGGTACATGCGCCCGTACGCCAGCAGAATGCCAATGAACAGGCCCAGCGGCAGGATCAGTTCGAGGAAGCCGGGGAATCGGAACGCCATGATCGAGAACAGGACATCGGCAGCAATCTCGCCCTCTGCGGCGCTGCCCAGGTACTTCAGGAACCGGCCGCTCATAAACACCAGCAACAGAATGCCGGAGACAGCCACCATACTGATCATCACCTGGCGAATTAGATAACGGAAAATAATGGTCAAAAGGATCTCTCTGCCGGTGCCGGTAAATCATGGAGGAAACAGGTAACTGCGCGTATTCTATGTAACCTTCGGGCCGAATGACAGAGCTGGGACAATACAGACGGCCCTGGCGCGTGGCTCTCGCGCAACTGTAGCGTAAGTAGCCCCGCGGCTTGATAAATCCCGGGCCGGCCCCAATGCTAGACTAGATCGGAAATCACTCCCGCCGCCGGCGGACAGTTCTTCAGAACAATCTACAGGAGTTGCCATGAATTTCAGCCTGAGCAGTAAAGCCATTGCCAGCACCAAAGCCGACAGTCTTGTTATTGGCCTGCCCGAGAAAGGCACCTGGCCAGCATCCACGACTCAGGCAGATGAGGCGCTGGACGGGTTGATCAAGACACTCCAGAAGAACGGCGACATCAGTGGCAAAAACGCCACCACCCGTACCGTGCCACTGAGCAACCAGCCCTGGAGCCGAGTTGTGGTTGTTGGCACTGGTAATGACAGTGATCGCACCCAGGCGACCTACCGCAAGGCCCTGATCGCGATGGTCGGTGCCCTCAAAGACGGCCCGTCCAAATCCGCCCTGATCACACTGGCCGACACCGCCGTTACCGGCACCGACGCGGTCAGCTCGGAAGAGGCTCGCCTCAACCTGATCGGTCGAACTCTGGAAGAGCAGCTTTACACTTTCAACGACTACAAGAGCGACAAGCCGGCCGCGCGCAAGCTCAACAAGCTTGTGGTCACCGCCTCCGGCAGCGGCAAGGGTTTGAAAGACGCCTTCAATCTGGGTCTGGCGACCGGTCGCGGCATGAACTTTACCCGCGACCTGGGCAACACCCCGCCCAACATCTGTCACCCCGAGTGGCTCGCCCAGCAGGCGAAGCGGATGGCGAAAGAGAACGACTGCATCAAGACCGAAGTGCTCGACGAAAAGCAGATGGAAAAGATGGGCATGAACACCATCCTCGCCGTCGGTAAGGGCAGCACCCAGCCGCCACGCCTGATCGTAATGGAGTACCGTGGTGGCAACCCGAAGGACAAGCCGTATGTGCTGGTCGGTAAAGGCATCACCTTTGATACCGGTGGCATCAGCCTGAAGCCGGGCGCTGGCATGGACGAGATGAAGTACGACATGGGCGGCTCTGCCAGTGTCTTCGGCACCATGCAGGTCCTGGCGGAAACCCAACCCAAGATCAACGTGGTGGCGGTAATCGCGGCCGCTGAAAACATGCCGGACGGTGGCGCCTGCCGCCCGGGTGACATCGTCACTACCCTGTCGGGCCAGACCGTCGAGATTCTGAACACCGACGCCGAAGGCCGCCTGGTACTGTGCGACGCCCTCACCTACGTCAAGAAATACAACCCGGAAGCAGTGATCGACATGGCCACCCTGACCGGCGCCTGCATCGTTGCCCTGGGCCACCACGCCACTGGCCTGCTGGCCAACAATGATGAGCTGGCGAATGAGCTGCTGGCCGCCGGCGAACGCTCCGACGACCGCGCTTGGCGCCTGCCGCTGTGGGACGATTACCAGAGCCAGCTGGACAGCAACTTCGCCGACATGCAGAACATCGGTGATCGCTCCGCCGGCACCATCACCGCGGCGTGCTTCCTGTCCCGCTTCGCCAAGGAATACCGCTGGGCGCACCTGGATATCGCCGGTACCGCCTGGCATTCAGGCAAGGCCAAAGGCGCCTCCGGCCGCCCGGTTCCCCTGCTGGTTAACTACCTGATGTCTCATGCCGGTAAATAATACCGACGGACACCCGGAGCCGGGCAGCACCGCTGCCCGGGCCTCCGGACAGAGCGACGCCAATCAACGCTACTGGTTCCACATCCTGGCCCAGAACACGCCTGCTGCCCGCGACCTGCACGCCGCCAAACTGGTGGACAAGGCCTGGCAGCAAGGCGATCGCGTCTGTGTGGTCTGCGATACCATGCAGCACGCTCAGGAACTGGACGACCTGCTCTGGAACTTCAGTCCGGATGCGTTCATCCCGCACAGCTTAGTGCCCGATTCCGCCACCACCTGTTCCGAGCCCGTTGGCATTCTCCTGCGCCCCCCCGTGGCCGAGGACTGGGACACCGTGATCATCTTGTCGGCTAACCTGCCGGCCGACGCCGACCGCTTCAAACGGCTTGCCCTGGTTGCCCATAACGACCCCGCGGTTCTGACCCAGGCACGATCACACTTCAAGCAGCTGCGGGCTCTCGGTATCGAACCGAAAGTCCACGATCAACGAAAGCGCTGAGGTTCGCTGCAAACAAGGCGAGCATGTATAATCGTGCGTCCTGAATTTTCCCTTGCGAACTAACCAACGGTCACCTGCAGAAACCCATGGAAAAAACCTACCAGCCAGAAAATATCGAGCGCCAGTGGTACGAAAACTGGGAAGCCAAGGGCTATTTCCGCCCCTCCGGTGAAGGCGAGTCCTACAGCATCGCCATTCCGCCACCCAACGTGACCGGCAGCCTGCATATGGGCCACGCGTTCCAGCACACGATCATGGACACGCTCACCCGTTACAAGCGCATGCAGGGCCACAACACGCTTTGGCAGGTAGGCACCGACCACGCCGGCATCGCCACCCAGATGGTGGTGGAACGCAAGCTGGCGGCAGAAGAGGACAAGACCCGCCACGACCTGGGCCGCGACGAGTTCATCAAGCGGATCTGGGACTGGAAGGAAGAATCCGGCGGCACCATCACCCGCCAGATGCGTCGTCTGGGCAACTCTGTAGACTGGGACCACGAACGCTTCACCATGGACGACGGCTTCTACAAAGCCGTTCAGGAAGTCTTCATCCGCCTCTACGACGAAGGCCTGGTGTACCGTGGCAAGCGCCTGGTGAACTGGGACCCGAAACTGCACACCGCCATTTCCGACCTGGAAGTGGAGAACAAGGAAGAAAAGGGCTTTTTCTGGCACCTGCGTTACCCGCTGGCTGACGGCGCCAAGACCCAGGACGGCAAAGACTATGTCGTCGTCGCCACCACCCGCCCGGAAACCATGCTGGGCGATACCGCCGTCGCCGTGCACCCGGACGACGAGCGCTATCAACACCTGATCGGCAAGCACGTGTTGCTGCCGCTGGTGAACCGCCGGATTGCTATTATTGCCGACCACCACGCCGATCCGGAAAAAGGCAGCGGCTGCGTCAAGATTACCCCGGCCCATGACTTCAACGACTACGCCGTGGGCAAGCGCAATGAGCTGCCGATGATCAACGTGATGACCCAGGACGCCAACATCCGGGACATTGCCGAAGTGTTCAATTCCGACGGCACCGAGAACACCGACATCGACGGCCAGTTGCCAAGCGTCTACGCCGGTCTCACTCGCGAAGCAGCCCGCAAAGCCATCGTTGCCGACCTGAACGAAGCCGGCCTGCTGGAGCGGGAAGAAGACCACGTGCTGAGCGTGCCCCGGGGTGACCGTTCCGGCCTGATCATTGAGCCGATGCTGACCGACCAATGGTTCGCCGACGCCAAGACCCTGGCCAAGCCGGCCATTGAAGCGGTCGAAGACGGCCGCATCCAGTTCGTGCCCAAGCAGTACGAGAACATGTATTTCTCCTGGATGCGTGACATTCAGGACTGGTGCATTTCCCGCCAGCTCTGGTGGGGCCACCGTATTCCGGCCTGGTACGACGCCGAGGGCAACATCTACGTTGGCCGCAGCGAAGAGGAGGTACGCCAGAAGCACAACCTCGACGGCGATCTGGAACTGTCCCAGGACGCCGACGTACTGGACACCTGGTTCAGTTCTGCCCTGTGGACCTTTGGTACCCTGGGCTGGCCCGAGATTACCGAACGCCTTAAGCAGTTCCACCCGACCGATGTGCTGGTCACCGGCTTCGACATCATTTTCTTCTGGGTCGCCCGGATGATCATGATGACCATGCACTTCATGAAGAACGAAGATGGCACTCCGCAGGTGCCCTTCCACACCGTGTACGTAACCGGTCTGATCCGGGACGAGCACGGCGACAAGATGTCCAAATCCAAGGGCAACGTGATCGATCCCCTGGACATGATCGACGGCATCGGCCTGAACGACCTGCTGGAGAAGCGCACCGGCAATCTGATGCAGCCGAAACTGGCTGAGAAGATTGGCAAGCGCACGCAGAAAGAATTCCCGGAAGGCATCACCGCCCACGGCACCGACGCCCTGCGCTTCACCCTGGCGGCCATGGCGACCACCGGTCGAGACATCAACTGGGACATGAAGCGCCTCGAGGGCTACCGCAACTTCTGCAACAAGTTGTGGAACGCCGCGCGCTATGTGCTGATGAACACCGAAGGCGAAGACTGCGGCGTGAATGACGAGCCAGTCGAGCTGTCCCTGGCAGACCGCTGGATCATCAGCGAGCTGCAGACCTGTGAGCAGGAGGTGATTCGTCACCTCGACCAGTACCGCTTCGATCTGGCCGCCTACGCGCTGTACGAGTTCATCTGGAACGAATACTGCGATTGGTACCTGGAGTTGTCCAAACCGGTGCTCAGTGACGACAGCGCCAGCGCCGAAGCCAAGCGTGGCACCCGCCGCACCCTGGTCCGGGTACTGGAAGCCGTGCTGCGGGTCGCGCACCCGATCATGCCGTTCATCACTGAGGAAATCTGGCAGCGGATCGCTCCGCTGGCGGGCAAATCCGGTGACAGCATCATGCTGCAGCCCTACCCGCAACCGGACAGCGGCAAGCAGGACAGCGCCATCACCGCCGATATCGAGTGGCTCAAAGGCGTGATCCTGGCCGTGCGCAACATCCGCGGCGAGATGAACATCTCCCCGGCCAAGAAAGTTCCGGTGCTGCTGCGTGGCCAGAGTGGCGACGACAAACGCCGTATGGACGACAACCGACAGTTCCTGGCGTCACTGGCGAAGCTGGAAAGCCTGGACTGGTTTGACGGTGGCAAAGCCCCGATGTCCGCCACCCAGCTGGTGGGCGAGATGGAAGTGCTGGTGCCCATGGCCGGTCTGATCGACAAGGATGCCGAGCTCAAGCGCCTGGACAAGGAGCTGGAGCGTTTGCAGAAGGAAATTGGCCGCCTCGAAGGCAAGCTGGGCAATGAGAAGTTCACCGCCAAGGCGCCCGCCGAAGTGGTGGAGAAAGAACAGGACAAGCTCCGGGACGCCCAGAGTAGCCTGTCCCGTCTCAGTGAGCAGCGGGCCGACATCGAGGCCATGTAACGGCATGATTGCCATTCTTGGCGCAGGTGCAATGGGGCGGCTATGGGCCGCCTCATTGCCCGCCGATGAGACCGCCTTCATTGCCCGCCCCGGGCACAGCCCCAGCACACCTCTCAGCTACAACTTTCTCGCCCTGGATGGCACCGAACGCTCGGTTACCCTGCCCTGGCTTGCACCCTCACAGAGTCCCGACCTGCTGTTGGTTACCACCAAGGCTGGCGACACCCTGACGGCCCTGGAGGCCATAGCCGACTCTCTGCAACCCACTGTGCCTATTGTCTTGTTCCAGAATGGTCTGGGCAGTCAGCAACAGGTGGCGGAACGCTGGCCGGAGCGACCGATTCTGGCCGCCAGTACCACCGAGGGCGCCAATCGGCCATCGCCCGACCGGGTGGTGCATGCCGGCGCCGGAGCCACCTGGCTGGGTCCGATGACGGCCCCGGCAAATGCGGTCCTGGCCGAGTGCGTTAAAGCGTTGGCCAGCAGCGGCCTTACCGTGCACCCGGAGTCCGATATCCTTGGCCGGTTGTGGCAGAAGTTGGTGGTCAATGCCGGTATCAATCCGTTCACCGCCCTGCTCGACTGTCCCAACGGCGACATTCTTCACGCCGATCTGTTCCTGAACCACATTGATGGCCTGTGCGAGGAAATCGCCCGACTGATGGTGGCGGCATGTCAGCCAGAACAAGCGCCCTCGGCCTTGAGAGAACGAATCGAAATCATTGCCCGCAATACCGCTCGCAATACCTCCTCCATGCGCAGCGATGTGCAGAACGGACGCACCACCGAGATTGATTACATCAATGGCTTTCTGGTGCGGCTGGGCCGGTCAAAAGGAATTGCCACGCCGGTGAACCAAATGTTGGCGGAGCGGGTACAACAACTGTCACTAAATTAACAGGAGCACGCCCATGGGCAATCGCCTTTCGAAGATCTACACCCGAACCGGAGACGACGGCTCAACCGGCCTGGCCGATGGCAACCGAATTGCCAAGAACGCCCAACGGGTTGATGCCATGGGCACCGCCGACGAGCTGAACTGCCATATTGGCCTGCTGATCGAAACCCTCGACAGTGATGATGAATTAATCGAAAGCCTGCGCCGGATCCAGCATCACCTGTTTGATCTGGGCGGTGAATTTGCCATTCCGGGCAGCACCGTGATTGGCGAGGATCATATCAACTGGCTGGAACAGACCCTGGACACCTACAACGAGGGCCTGCCGCCGCTGAAGAACTTCGTGCTGCCCGGTGGCTCGCCCGCGGCCGCCCAATGCCACCTGGCCCGAGCCGTGTGCCGCCGGGCAGAGCGCATCGTGGTTGCCCTGGGGCACGAGGATTCGATTAACACCGCATCACGGCAGTACCTGAACCGGCTCTCGGACTTGCTGTTCGTTGTCGCCCGGGTATTGGCACGACGCGAAAACGGGGAAGAGATTTTGTGGGAACAAAAAAAATCCGGCCTTTAAGGTCGGATTTTTTATTGAGGCAGCTTATACCCTGAACGCTTCCACTAAACGCTGCAGCGACGCGGTTAATTCCGACATCTCCCGGGATGAGCCCAGGGTTTCCTCGGCGTTGGCCGCCGTTGTCTTGCCCAAGTCACCGATCTGTTCAACGCTGGTGTTCACGTCCTTGGCGACCGCTGACTGCTCTTCCGCCGCCTGGGCGATCTGATGGCTCATGTCCACGATGGTTGAAATGCCCTGAGCAATGCGATCAAGCGCTTCGGTGACCTCACCAGACTTGGTCACGGTTTTCTCAGTCACGTCCCGGCTGTTGGTCATGGCCGACACTGCGTCCTTCACGCCGCTCTGCAGCCGCGAGATCATGCCCTCGATTTCTTCCGTGGACTTGTGAGTCCTCTGGGACAGTGAGCGCACTTCGTCGGCAACCACCGCGAAACCACGCCCCTGCTCGCCCGCACGAGCCGCCTCGATTGCGGCATTCAGCGCCAACAGGTTGGTCTGCTCGGCAATCGCCTTGATCTCTACCAGCACCTGACTGATGTTATCGCTGTCGTGGCTGACCCGGTTGATCACGTCAACGGCTCCGGAAATCTCCGCCGCCAGCCGGTTGATGGTTTCGACGGTGTCGGCCACCACCTTGCGCCCGGTCTCGGTATCGCTTTCGGCAGTACCGGCGCTGTCGGCCACCCGATGGGCGCTTTCGGTCACTTCGTTGACCGCACTTACCATCTGGTTCATGGCCTCATTGATCTGGCCACTCTCCTCCATCTGGCGGGCCACCGCCTCGCTGTTGGCGGCTGCCGTATCCTTCACCCGCGTTGCTTGCTGGTCAACGTCGCCGGTAGTGCGGCTGACTGAGCGGATAAGTTCTGCGATGCGGTCGGTCATGCTGTTGAATTCGTCAGTCAGCTCACCCAGCTCATCCTGGTTCCGCAGCTGGATGTGGGTGGTCATATCGCCCGCCGCCACATTCCGGGCCGCCTCGGTAAAGCGGTTGATCGCATTGCGCACCGACATGAAGAAACCCACGTACAGATACACCACCACCAGCAGGATCGCGATCAAGGCAACGACAATCAGCCGACGCTGATTCACTTCCTGCTCCAGACGTGAGGACAAGTTGGCCTCAACCACGTCAAAGATGGCCAGGGTCAGCTCGTCATAGCTATCAAGCTGATCACGAATCTGGCTGTCGTATTCCTGCCAGGGCATTTCAAGGCGCATGGGCGAAATCACCTTCAGTTCCAGCAGGTCGCGCACTACAACCAGGCTTTCGTTAACCTGTTCGATGCTGTTGCCGGCTTCTTCGGACAACTGGTCAGAGGCCTCGGAGGCCACCGACAACGCCGGTTCAAGCAGTGAAGCGCGGTTGGTCAGGCGATCATAGATACTGTTCAGCACCTCGCTCAGGGCGTACCCGACCTGGCCTTCCACCAGGGCAAAGCTGCCGTAGGAACGGGCTTGGCCGATGACACTGCGGGCTTCCGGCAGCGCCTCGCGGACCAGCCCCAGCAGCAACTGGTTCTGTCGGGAGGAGTCCTGCCCCAGGCCGGAAATTTCAACGGTGGCCGGTAGCAAGGCCACCACTTTCTGGACGAATTCCTGGTAGTACTTGAACTGGGGATCGATGTTGCCCTGGTAATTATCATCGGCGCGCAGGGCTTCCCAGTCCTGCTGGAGAGCCGTCACCTGCTCCGCCCAGGAACCGGAGGCATCAAACGAGCGCTCCTCCTCCAGCAGTGTCTCGAAGATGACGTCGACCGTGTCGGCCGCTTCTTCAGAGGCAGCAATCAGTTCGTCTTCGTTCTTGAGGATGCCGGGGGCGCGGTAATCTCGATACGCCATGGTAGAAGAGAGTAATTGCTCTGCCTTACGCAACTGTTCGAGGCCTTCGACACCGCGGGTCATGGTCTGCACGGATTGATTCAGTTGCGACATGACCAGCCAGGACAGCCCACCGATGGGTAATAGGAAAAGAATGCTGATCAGGCTGAATTTATACACCATGGGCAGCCGATTCATCAGTGCTATGGCGGGATAAATTAGTTGGTTCATGGTCGCTCTTCTTATTGGCTATTCAACAAATGAACGTTGGTTCTTATTTATTATTATCGTCTAAGGCGCTAGAACCTTGAGCATTATTTGTTGTTTTAAAATGTTATGTCATTGACCCGGCTGCCGTTAGGCAATGCCAAAAATCACCAGCAACGCCAGCGCACAGATCCAGACCAACATGCTTCGGTTCAGCAAATCCCGGATCGCACTCAGACTTCGGGCCCCGAAATCAGCCCACTCCTCCGGGTGCATCTGCGAGAAACGATTTGGATCCAACGCATACCCGGTTAACGACCCGTTGGCGGAAACCATGAGGGTGTCTGCAACATTTTTATGAATTCGCCCCGCCCCATCGGGCGATTCCCTAAGCCATCCAGCCAGATCCCCGGCGATCCCGAACGTCACCGACAACAGCCGTACCGGAATCCAGGCCAGTATCTCCGCGTATCGCTCAAACCGGGGCCGTGCCGCCGCCCGGGGCCACTGTTCGGCCAGCGCAACCATGCCCCGGGCCAGAACCGCCACGCCAACACCACCGACCACGTACCAGAAAGCGACCAGGAAAAAGCGCTGAAATACAGTCACCATGAATACCCGCGCAACCGACAGGTGCAGGGCATCTGGTGACAAAGCCGCGCCCCGCTCGTCCGCGGGCAGGCGATCCTCAACGTTGCGCCAAGCCGCCTGCATATCGCCCCGGCGCCAGGACATGGAGTAAGCGCGAAGTACTGCGTCCCATCCCGGCGCCCCCATCAGCAACACCAGAATCAGAATTTCCAGGGGATAGCCGGCTATTTGCCAGCCAACGACATCCAGCGCGTAGATTCCCAGCCCCGCCACCAGCGCCGGCAGGACAACCAGCGTCAGGCCGCCAACGACGCCGTTCTCGTGCCCGGCTTTCACCGTGTCGGCGCGATGGAACCAGTGCCGCCAGAGCTTGTCACCGGAGACTCGGTTGGCGGTGTCGAGCTGGCGTCGAATCACATAGGCAAGCAGAAAAACAATCAAAACCATGAAGCGTCACTCCCCGACGACTGCAGCGTTGGCCAGTACGGCACGGAAATGAGACCAGTCAAAGAACGGCCCCGGATCGGTCTTACGGCCTGGAGCGATATCGCAATGCCCGGTCATCCGGTCCGGCGTAATCCTGGGCCAGGCAGCCATGATCAAATGGGTCAAGTCGGCCAACTGACGATACTGATCTTCGGTGTAGGGCACGTCATCAGTGCCCTCAAGCTCAATTCCAATGGAGAAATCATTGCACTCCTCCTCGCCCTGAAAACTGGAGCGACCAGCATGCCAGGCGCGATCAAGCAGGCTGACAAACTGCACCACCGAGCCATCCCGGCGAATCAGGGCATGAGCCGATACCTGCATGCCGGCAATGGTCTCAAAATAGGGATGGGCCGTGTGGTCCAGCCGGTTGCAGAAGAAGTCCTCAATCTCTGGTCCGCCAAACTGACCCGGTGGCAGACTGATGTTATGCACGACGAGCAGAGAGACCGAGGCTTCATCCGGGCGCGGGCCAAAATTGGGAGAGGGGCACCAGCGGGCCTCGGGCAGCTTCCCGGTCTCGCGGAGTGTGGTGATGGTTTGGTCGGAAACGACCTGTCGGGCTGGTTCGGCGTCTGAGTTCGGCAAGGTAAATCCAAAAGTATCAGGGCATTACAGAATGCCCTGATTGAAGCACAAAGACGCCTGCTTGGCTACGACTGGCAGGAGGACCTCAATCCCTGCGGCTGCTGCGCAGGTTATCGATGATGGATTCCAGGGCCCGGTCAAAAATCAGGCCGTCATCCAGCAGGGTGATTTCGCTGGCAGCCATGGCGGCAGCCAGGTTCTCGCGGTGATACTCCGCTACCTTGGCGCCACTGCGATTGACGAAAATATACTTGCCGGTGGCCTTGATGAACGCCGCCAGCTTGCAGCGCACTTTCGTGTCGTCTCGGGACAGTTCGATCCACGAGCCGACTCTCAGGCCATCCGCACGCTTAAGCCATTCCTCGGCCAGGCCCGGTTTAGGCTCGACCACGCCTGGCACGACAGATGCACTATCGACCTCAGCCTCCGGACTGCGCACTGCCTGCGGCAGAGGCTCAGGTTCCGCAACCGGTTCAGAGTCTACCGGTGCCACCCTCTCCGCGCGGGGACGGGAAGGTGCCGTCACCAATTGCTGGAACACGTCCACGTGCACCAGTTCCAGATCACGAATCGCCGAATCAGTGGCAAATGGATCCCAGGAAATTTCCTGCAGCGCCTGGCGCAAGTCATCGACGATGACGGGAATCGCTCGCAACAGGTCGCCGCGAGTGGTCTCGGTAACCGGATGCGGCGCGACACTCCAAACCAGGCGCTCGGTCAGTTCCCGGGCCTCGGTCCAGCGCTCACTATCCAACCCCTCACGAAGCACCACCCACTGCAGATATTTTTTCCAGGCATCCTGCAACAGCTCACTGACCGGCGCCGGCACCTCCCGATCGATGAGCAAGGCATCCATCAAATCGTGGACGGCGTCAGCGGCTTGCTCCTGCTTCGCGCGCCCCTCTTCGGCATCCCGCAGCCGTTGTTCAACCAACTCCCGACGACGACGGTCCAGATCCATGAAATGGCTGAAGTCTTCCAGCAACTCCTCGAACAAACCAACGTTGTCGGTGAAGTCGTTCAGGATCCGATCGACCACCGATTCAATCTTGTCCCGCAGCGGATCGCGCTGCCCGGACCGTTTCTCGGCCCAGCCAATGGCTGACATCGCGAGCTCGTTCAGCAGCTTGCGAACCGGGTGACCGCCGCGATTAAAGAAGTTCCGGTCACTCAGGGCAACCTTCAACACGGGAATCTGCAGCCGGCCGATCAGGGACTTCATTACCGGATGAAGCTGGCGATCTTCCAGAATAAAATCAAACAGCATGGACACCAGATTAATAACATCATTGTCGATCTGTCCCACTTCGTAGGATTTACCGTTACTGGCAGTCAGCACTGGCACCAACTGATCGTTCAATGCAACGACCCGACCCTCGCCCCACTGACCACAGGTAGCCTGGACCTCGCTCAACCGGGCCATCAGGCCATTGGTGTCCAGGTGCCCTTCACTGGAGCCCACAGCGTGATTCGCCCAGGAACCGCCACCCTGGTGCAGCAGTGCGCTCAGTTCCGAGAAGGTGGCCTGGGGTGCAAACAGTTCACTGTAACTGCCCATATCGACCTGAGGCGCATTACCGCGGCTTGGCGGTGATACAACATTTGAATGCCCGCGACCTGACATTCCGCCGTGCGGAGCCGCGCCGGCCTCAGTCCCGCCAGTCGGCGCCGTGCTCTGACTCGGTCGCGACTGTCCCACGGGTGGCCGTTTCAGGTCCGGCAACACCCCTTCCGCCACCAGGGTGCGATTGGCTTCCTGATAAAAGTCACCCAGAGTATCGGCCAGCAGACGATCAAACATCTTCAACACCACCAGCTTGGCCCGAATATCAATGTCCAGGTCGGCACAAGCCTCGGCCACGCCGCCACAAATCACCTCCGGGCTCAACGGCATCTGGTTGTCTGCCAGGTCCACCTTGGGGACCAGGTGGCTGACACGCACCGACAACAGGCGAATCTGATCGGTATAGCGGTTGCGTAATTTGTTGATCAGGTTGTCGACGGCAACCTGCTGTTCGAGCTGGGAATGGTCCAACAGGCTGAGGGAATCCTGATCCACCTCACCGAGCGAGCCTGAGGATTGGCGCGGTTTGAACTTACCAATATCGTTGAAGGCCTGACTGACATACTGCAACACGGATACGACCATTGCCTTGCGCTGGAGCCGCAGTTCGCGCATGGCGTCAAAGTAGGCAGCCTGATCAACGTTGGTGGCGGCGCGATCGGCGAGTTCGAACAGGGCGTCGTCCGCCCGATCGAAGAAATTCGCCAGCACTTTCTGCAGCGACTGACCGGATGCGTCACGTAATCGAACCAGCGACGGCGGCAACGAGAATCGCTGCAGCGGCCTTTGGCCAGCCAAACTGACAACCTTGTTATCCTGCGCCATTACTATGCTCCGGGTCTGATCGCGCGAATGCGTAACGTGTACTGTCACTTCATCATACGAGCTGCCCACGTCAGCTTGTGTCAGAATTTGTCACCTTTTGTTTAGATCAGACGCTGTTCACAGTTTAGCAGTTCGACACCACCGGATTGGCGAATGCCGTTCAGGCCTATAGAATCCACCTCCATATCCATGTTTCACCCCGACTCCAACGGACCCGACGCCATGATTTCTGCTGAACTGTTACGCCAATCCCGAGTTGAAACTGTCGCCCAGAGCCTGCGTGAGGATATAGGCGACGGCGACATCACGGCTCAGCTGATTGCCGCGCATACCCAAAGCTCTGGCCGGGTCATCACCCGTGAGCACGCCACCGTGGCCGGCAGGGATTGGGTTAACGAAGTATTCCGTCAGGTAGATCCGAGCGTGGTTCTGGAGTGGCGGGTGAAAGACGGCGACAAGGTGGTGCCGGACCAGATTCTGTTCCAGATGCGCGGACCGGCCCGCAGCCTGCTGACCGCCGAACGCGCAGCACTGAACTGGTTGCAGAGCCTTTCTGGCGTAGCCACCGTTTGCACCAGTTATGCCGACAAGGTCGCGCACACCAATGTGCGCCTTCTGGATACCCGCAAGACTCTGCCTGGCCTGCGCCTGGCTCTGAAATACGCGGTTACCTGCGGCGGCTGTTTCAACCATCGGATTGGCTTGTGGGACGCCTTCCTGATCAAGGAAAACCACATCTCGGCCTGCGGCTCCATCGCCAAGGCGGTGGCGGAGGCGCGGCGCATTGCGCCGGGTCGGCCGGTGGAAGTGGAAACGGAAAACATGGACGAACTGGAACAGGCACTGGCAGCCGGTGCCGATGTGATTATGCTGGATGAATTTTCACTGGCCGACATGCGGGCGGCGGTCGCCCTCACCGCCGGTCGGGCTCGACTGGAAGCCTCCGGGGGCATCAACGAGCAGACCCTGGTGCCGGTGGCAGAAACCGGGGTGGACTACATTTCGATCGGCGCCCTGACCAAAGACATCAAGGCTATCGATCTTTCTATGCGCCTGGACTGACCGGTTACGCGTCGGGACTGATCAGCCTCTGGACAGAAGCTGATCGATTTCCTCAAGGGCCTGAATCAGGCTCTGACCAGACTCCGGACGACCGCGAAAATGCTCTTCGGCCATGGGAGCCATGCCGGAAACTGCCGGTAAAGGGTGCCTCTCTTCGATGATCACCTTCATCCGTGCCACAAACACAAACTGCAGCCACTGGGTAAATTCCAGGGTATCGATACAGAATGGCTGGGTACTCTGTAACGCCTCGGACGACGGCCTTTCGGCCTCCCACAGGCCCAGCTGTCGCAGCTCCATCTCGATCCGTAGCAGGCTGTCGGCAACCAGCCCTATGTGGTCTTGCGGTTCGGTCATGGTGGGTCTTCTCTAATCAGCCAGTGGCGCCAGTTCCACCTTCTCGCCGTGCAGTACACTGAACAGGTCTTCGTACTGGCGAGTCAGGGTGTGCTTGGGCGCCATGTGAATGAGTGGCTGACGGCTCTGGTGTGACTCTTTCATCTTGATCGAGCTCGACAGGCGTACCGGCAGAACCGGTAGGCCTTCTTCCGTCAACTCACGAACCAGCTGCTTGGGCAGGCTGGCGCGGGGCTGGAACTGGTTGGCAACAATGCCTTCCACCACCAGGTCTTCGTTATGATCTTCCTGCAGATCACGGATCTCGTTCAGGATGTTGTACAGTGCCTGACGCGAGAAGTCGTCGCAATCGAACGGAATCAGACAGCGTTGGGCGGCGATCAGCGCCGACCGGGTGTAAAAGTTCAGGGCCGGGGCGGTATCGATGTAGATCGCGTCAAAGCTTTCGCCCAGCTTCTTCAGTGCTTCGCGCAGCTTGTAGATCTTATGCTTGGCCTCAAGCTTTCGCTCCAGGAAATCCAGCTCCGGGCTGGACGGCATCACGAACAGGTTGTCAAAGGGCGAAGCGTGCACGAATTCGTCCGGGCGGCGGTTAAAGACTGTGAACGCTACCGTCTGTTCCAGCATGTCAGCGACGGTATCCCGGAGCTCACTGGCGGGCTTGCCCAGCAGGTAGTGGGTGGAGTTGCCCTGGGGATCCAGATCCACCACCAGCGTCCGCTTGCCACGGGCTGCACTGATCGCAGCCAGATTGCAGGTGATACTGGATTTGCCAACGCCGCCTTTTTGATTGAATACAACCCGTCTCATCTAATCTCTCCCTTGCACGCTTTGTAATTGTGGGCGAACTTCCGTTTACCAACCCATCACGGTCTTCACGAACGGAATGGTCAGCCTGCGCTGAGCCTGAAGCGAATTCTCATCCAGAGTGTCCAGAATTGCCAGCAAATCTCCCAGCCGGCGCGGTGCGCGCCGCATGATAAAGGTAGCAACGTCGTCCCCGATGACCAGGCCGCGCTGTTCGGCCCGGGCCATAAGGATGCGCAGTCGGTCATCATCGCGGTAAATGCCGAGCTGGATCAACAGTCCATGGGACAGTCTGGACACCAGATCAGGCAGCTTGAACGGCGCCGCAGTCGGCACCTCAGACAGGCTCACGATGAGTAGCCCACCGCGATCCTGGACCCGATTGTAAAGATGAAAAACCGCCTCTTCCCAAGCCGCCTGACCAGCAATGCGGTCAAGGTCGTCAAGGCAGATGACGTCGGCGCCGTCGAGCCCGGCCAAAGCCTCGGGGCCGAAAGGCTCCAATTCGGCAATGCTGATGCACACAGCCAGGGTACCCCTATGCTCGGCATCGTGGCAGGCAGCCTGCAGCAGATGGCTTTTGCCGGTATCGGAATCGCCGCAGATGACCACCACGGGAATTCCCCGGGGCTGACTGCATACCGCCTTCAAACGTGAGGCGGCATCGGCGTTGCGATCGCCGTGGAAGTTACCGAAGCGGGCATCGTCCCGGAGTTTGATACCTAAGGGTAGCTGCGAAGCACTCACGAGCGCCTGGCCCTCCAGGCCCGCAGGCCCCACACCAGCAGGTAGTGTCCGCCGCTGAAGATGGCCGAAATGGCCACCACCAGTATGCCCACGTCCATGACCCACGGCTGCATCGGCAGCCCCGCCAATAGGACTATGATCGCCAGCACCACCAGAATCTGGATGAAGGTATTCAGTTTGCCCGGAAGACTGGGCTCCATATCAAAGCGTCCGATACCGTAGTGATAAGCCAGGGCGCCGCCAACAATAAGCAGATCGCGACCAAGCACCAGAATGAATAACCAGACCGGCAACACCTCGGTCAGCGTGAGCATAAGATAAGCGGTCAGCAACAGGGCCTTGTCCGCCAGTGGGTCGGCCACCGCGCCAAACCTTGACCGCCAGTTGAAGTGCCGCGCCAAGAAGCCGTCAAAGGCATCGGTAGCGGCCGCCACAACAAATATCAGTAGCGCGAGCCGATAATTTTCGGTCAACAGGCCGCTGGCAAAGGGAGCAATCAGCAGGATGCGCAAAAACGTCAGGGCATTGGGAATCCAGCGCCAGCGTTCCAAACTCACAAGGCTCCCTCCGGTAACGCCTTACTCTTCAACACCCTTTCCAACACCTTCTCGACTACCATTGGTGATAGCGGGCGTTGACTGCCACCGATAATACAGCACCTGATACAGGGATTCGAACGCTTGTTCGGCCTCCTGTTTATCCACCGGCATGGGCTGGTAGGTAAACATCGACTGACCGGCCTCCTCACTGCCACCTTCAGGCTGATTACTGGCTTCGCCGCCCTGCTCCGCCTGGGCGGCCACAGCTTGACCCGAACCTGACTCGGCTGTCGGTTCTGGTGCTGCCGTCGCCGGCTCAGTAGAGGCTGTGGCCAGTTCGCTCGACCCGGATTCCAGCGGCACGAAACGGGGGTCCAGTGCAATGTATTCCTTGAGCTGATCCAGTTCGCCCGAGAAAGCAACACGAAGCGTCAGCTGATCGCCCTTGACCCGTGAGGCACCGGCACTGAGTACCGGGGTCAGACCTTCGAGTACCTTGGTGATCTTGCCATAGTCCGCAAGAGAGGAAGCGCCCTTCAGCACAATATCCACTTGGGGCGATTCCGCCACCTTACCCGCGGCCACGGCATAGCGATCCGCGTAACGCTCGGCCCAGCGATTGATGACGGTTTGCGCCAGGGCCTCGGGGGTGTCAGCAGTGACCGACTCTTCGCCACCGTCCATGGCCATGCCATCAAAAACCCAGCCCGCGCGCCACTGGCCGCCACTGCGATTCACCCGCACCAGCGCCATGACATCCTGATCCAGGTCGTCCGAGACGCTGCGGATGCGATTCACAAACTGGCCCCACAGATCCGACAAGAGTTCCCGGTCGCCGCTGAACTTTGCAGGCGGCAGAGCCACCGGAAGCCCGCGTTCCTCGGCAGCCTCGTCAAACGCCTGCTGCCAGATTGCGGAAACCTGGCGTCCGGCACCGGTGCCGGACGCCTGTTCGGTAATCAGTGTTCGCGTCCCGCGGTCTTCCACAGCAACCCAGGCCAGCGTCAGGGGGCGATTAGCGCCCCACACCGGCGCGTTGATTGACGCCAGGGCCCGGTTAACGCCTACGGCGCCAAAAGCCATACGCAGCCGGTTTTCGCCGGTTTCACCACGCAGGTATTGGTAGGAAAGGAGCAACGACTCCGCGTCGGCAAGCAGCGCCTCAACACCTCCCTGCTCCAACACCTCCCGGGTGCCGGACACTCGCACAAAGACCCGCGCCAGGCCATCGGCGTAGCCCACCGCCAGCTCGCTTGGGGAGGAGCCTGCCACCGGCACCTCCACGGAATAAAGTCCTGACACAGTCACCGCCGAGGCGGGGGCGCACAGAGACGCAACCATGAGCCCCAACAATGCAAGCCACGCTGCCGGTCCGGACTGGCGTGCCGATTTTCGTCCTGATACTGACATGAAACACCCTGCAGTTCGCATGAATGGCGCATAGGATACACCATGGCCAGAAGTGTGAGTAGCAGCCCTGGGTTTCATAAAAGCAATAATGCCAAAGCCTTGCCCACTTGCCACTCTGCCCCAGACGCCATAGGGGGAATAACAGGTTGGAGCGCCTCACCTCACCTGTTAAAATCCGCCGCCTTACCCATTGGCCAACGGTGAAAGCACACCATGAGCGAACAGAAGCCCTCCCTGACCTACCGCGATGCCGGCGTTGACATTGACGCAGGCAACGAACTTGTAAACCGCATCAAGCAGACTGCCGCGCGCACCAAGCGTCCGGAGGTGCTAGGCGGCCTGGGCGGGTTTGGCGCCATGGTCTCCATCCCTGCTGGATACAAGGAACCAGTCCTGGTGTCCGGAACCGATGGAGTGGGTACAAAGCTGCGCTTAGCCATGCAACTGGAAAAGCACGACAGCATCGGCATTGATCTGGTGGCCATGTGTGTGAACGACCTGATCGTAGGTGGTGCCGAACCGCTGTTTTTCCTGGACTACTACGCCACGGGCAAACTCAACGTCGACGTAGCGACCCAGGTAGTGGAAGGCATTGGCGAGGGCTGTGAGCAGTCTGGCTGCGCCCTGGTAGGCGGTGAAACCGCAGAAATGCCGGGCATGTACGAAGGCGACGACTACGATTTGGCCGGCTTTTGCGTTGGTATCGCCGAACGCGCTGACATCATCGACGGCAGCCGGGTCCAGAACGGCGACGTACTGCTGGCGCTGGGCTCCTCTGGCCCACACTCCAACGGCTATTCGCTGATTCGCAAGATCATCGACGTCAGCAACGCCGATCTGGACCAGCCCATGGGCGACACCACCCTGGCCAACGCCCTGATGGCACCGACCCGAATTTACGTAAAAAACCTGCTGCAGCTGATCCGTCAGGTGGATGTCCGCGCCATGTCTCACATCACCGGCGGCGGCCTGCCAGAGAATATTCCCCGGGTACTGCCAAACGGTAGCGTGGCGGCAATCGATACCGCCAGCTGGACCCTGCCCCCGGTATTTCAGTGGCTCAAGGAAGCCGGTGGTGTTGCTGACGAAGAAATGTACCGCACCTTCAACTGCGGCATTGGCATGATCGTCTGCGTTCCGGCCGATCAGAAAGACTTAACCCTGGACACCCTGAAAGCGCTGGGCGAAAACGCCTGGCAGGTCGGCGTGGTTGAAAGCGCAAGCGACCTTGATGAAGAACCGACTGTGCGCTATGCACCGGGAATGTTGTCGGCATGAATGCAGATCAGCCCCCACTGCCCACCATCCTCGTGCTGGCTTCCGGCAGCGGCACCAATCTGCAGGCGCTGATTGAGGCCAACCGGGAGCGGGATTTCCCGGGCCAGATCGGTGCGGTTGGCTGCAACCGGCCCAACGCTTTTGCACTGGAGCGCGCAGCCCAGGCCCACATCGAAACCTTCGTGGTGGACCACACCAAATACGACTCCCGGGAGGAGTTTGATGGTGCCCTGATGCAGGAGATTCGGCGCCACAACCCGGATTTGGTGGTGCTGGCCGGCTTTATGCGAATCCTGACCACGGACTTCGTGCGCGCCTTCCGCGGCAAGCTGCTCAACATCCACCCGTCTCTGCTGCCGAAATATACCGGACTGAACACCCACCAGAGAGCCCTGGATGCCGACGACGCCCTGCACGGCGTGTCGGTGCACTTCGTCACCGAAGAGCTGGATGGCGGCCCTGTCATCGCCCAGGCAGAGGTTGCCGTGGCACCGGATGACACGGCCGAGAGTCTGGCGGAAAAAGTTCAGGAAAAGGAACACATCCTTTACCCGATCGTTGTGCGCTGGTTCTGCGAGGGTCGCATTCAGTTGGGCAGCGATTACGTCACCTTCGACGGTGAACTACTGAAAAAACCGATGCGGTTGCCTGATAACTGAGTCGCACCCTGAACGGATTGTCATCTTGCACTATCGAGTAACCCGCTAAACTGTCGCCATAAAAGACAGCTTTTTCAGGGTTACCCGATATGCATTTGAATCGAACAACCACAAATTCTTCTATCAGCCGAACGGCCATCCTGCTGATCACTGGACTGCTCACGGCTCCCGCCCTGGCCAGCCAGCCTTCTACCGACACCCAGCTTACGGTTGACACCCAACAACCCGGCGCCGAACTTACCCCCTACGAAGTTACCTACACCGCGTCCATGGACAAGGGCGTCACCCTGAACGGCACTGCGAAGCGGATACTGACAAAACAAAATGGAAACGTCTGGCTGTACCGTACCGATGTGGATTCATTCATCGCCAACATCGATGAATCCCTGATCCTGAAATGGGAAAATAACCAGGTTATCCCGCTGCGCTACCGTTACCGACTGTCGGGCTTTCTGATCAAGGATCGGAAACAGAGCATTGATTTTGACTGGGATGCCGGAGTAGCCACCGGCGAGGATGAGGGCAAGCCGTTCAAATTGGAGCTTCGCGAGGGCGCACTGGACCCGCTCGGGTTCCAACTGCAGCTGAGCCAGGACATCAAATCCGGCAAGCGCGACATAACCTATCAGGTGATTGATGGCGACGATTACGATGAGGACCGATTCGCCGTGCTCGATCAGGAACCCATGAAAACCAACAGGGGCTCCATCACCACTTTGAAGGCCGAGAAAGTGCGGGATGAAGGCTCCAAGCGCGAAACCCTGATGTGGTTCGCGCCCGAAGAAGACTTCCTGCTGGTGCGACTGCTCCAGACCGAACCCGATGGCAGTCGCTACGAACTCCGGCTCAACCGGTCAGACCTGGGCGGCTAGGCGCTCTTCCCCGCTTCCGCCCAGACGACTTTGACCTCGTCAGCAATGATCCGGAGCCCCTCCGCTACCCGTTCGTCGTCCTGGGAGTAGGTAACCCGCAGGCATTCATGCCGATGCCGCCAATCGTCCTCGGGCAGGCCCGGGAAGAAATAGTGACCGGACACCACCAGAACACCCCGCGCCTTCAGCCGCTCATACAGTTCCAGGCTGGTGATGGGCAGGTCCGGGAACCAGAGCCACAGGAACATGGCACCTTCCGGCTTGTGGATGTACCAGCGGCAGCTGTCCTCGCCCATGGCGTCACGGAACGCCGCCACGGCTTTCTCCATCTTCGCCTTGTAGAACGGGCATACCACGTCCCGGCTTAGTGACAGCAGGTCGCCAGAGCGAACCAATGGTTCTGCCAGCATGGCACCAAAACTGCCCGTAGCCAGGTTCATGATCGCATTTACGCCGGAAAGCGCCTTGATGACCGGTTTCGCGGCAATCACGATACCGGTTCGGGCAGCAGGCATGCCCAGCTTGGACAGACTCAGGCAGAGAATGATCTGCTCATTCCAGGTCGGCTCGGCGTCTACAAACAGCAGGTTTGGGAATGGCGTGCCGTAGGCGCCGTCAACGATCAGCGGCACATCGTGCTCGCGAGCGAGAACTTCCAGTCGCGCCAGTTCGTCGTCGGTGATCACGTTGCCGGTCGGATTAGTCGGCCGGGAAACACATATGGCGCCGGTTTCACCGGTCACTTCCACGGCGTCAAAATCGACCCGGTACTTGAATTCGTGGGCATCGGTAAAGGAGATGTCCGGCTGAACGGCATGGAACAGGCCCGGCTCGATACCGGCATCGGCGTAACCGATGTACTCCGGCGCCAGCGGCAAGAGAATGTGCTTGTGCTGCCCGTTACCATAGTCACCGCCGAACATGTTGAACAACATGAAGAAGGCCGCCTGGCTGCCGTTGGTCAGGGCTATGTTTTCAGGCTCCAGATCCCAGCCATACTCTTGGCGGAGCAGCTCCGCCAGCGCGGCAATGAACTGTTTCTCGCCCTGGGGCGGATCGTAAACCCCGACCAATCGCCGGACGTCGGATTCATTCTGGCTGATGCTGGCCAGAATCTCCTGCACGCGTTCCTGAATTTCCGGTATGTGCCCGGGATTGCCGCCCCCCATCATGATCATGTCGTCACCGGACGCCATGGCGTTGCCGAGGTCGTCCATCAGTGAGGTTATGCCGGCATCGGCGGTGAACTTGCGACCAAATGCAGAGAGCTTCATGGCGTAAAATCCGTTATGCACACCCGGTAAATTTATCGTTCTGTGGCAGCGACAGTCTAGCCGCTCTTTTGGCGAGCGGCTTGCTGTGCCGTTATTCGGTCAGGGAAATTCCAAGATTGCTGACGCCGTCGTTGGCAGCGTCGATGCGGAGGCCTTCGGTAAACTGCTGCGTGGGTGTGCGCTGACGCTTCAGGGCCAGCACCAGATCACGCTGAAAGGCTTTATCTTCTTTCATCAACGGGTGCACCTCCAGCAGGCGCACCAGTCCGTCTTCATCGAGCTCGTCGCCCTCGGACATCTCTATGAAGCTCATCACCGTGCCGGTGGCCAGCTGGGAGGCCTCGGTGGCGCGATGCTTGGCCGGGTTCAGGCGATTCAGCAGGGCCTGTTCCAGCAGCTGGCAGAAATCGAAGGCCGGGTAAACGCCATAGGCGTCGTAGGCTTCAACATCCGGAGACAGGGCTTCAAGCTTGGCCAGGAGCTGGGGAATGGCGGATTCCGCGACATCCTCTTGCAGCATGCCCCAGCCCTGATCCAGCATCTGCCGCATCTTGGCGCCGGTTTTCAGGCCAACGGCATCGGCAAACAGGGCGTAGTTGGGGAATGAGCGCTCGGCGAGCGACAGCAGGAAGGCGCATTCGCGCCATCCCTGCAGCTGGGAAACGGCTTTCAGAAACTGGTTGGCGTTCATGTCCTGGGCAGGGTCACGCCGGTCTGGCCCAGGTATTTGCCGCCCCGGTCTTTGTAGCTGGTTTCGCAGACTTCGTCGGATTCGAAGAACAGCATCTGCGCCACACCTTCGTTGGCGTAGATTTTCGCCGGCAGGTTGGTGGTGTTGGAGAACTCCAGAGTCACCTGGCCTTCCCACTCCGGCTCAAGCGGTGTGACATTCACGATGATGCCGCAGCGCGCGTAGGTGGATTTGCCAAGGCAGATAGTGAGCACGCTACGCGGTATGCGGAAGTACTCGACGGTGCGCGCCAGGGCAAAGGAGTTCGGCGGAATGATGCAGACGTCTCCGGTGTAGTTCACGAAGCTGTTTTCGTCGAAGTTCTTGGGATCGACGGTGGCGGAGTGAACGTTGGTGAAGATTTTGAATTCGTTGCTGCAGCGTACGTCGTAACCGTAACTGGAGGTGCCGTAGGAGATAACACGGCCCTTTTCGGATTCACGGACCTGACCGCTTTCGAACGGTTCGATCATGCCCTGCTGCTCGGACATTCTGCGAATCCACTTATCGGATTTGATGCTCATGGGTGACGTCTCGTGTTCACTGGAAAAATTGGGGCGTAGTTTACCCGTTACTTGGGGTTGTGTCGAAGTCTTGCGGGTGGCATCGGTGGCTTCGAGATCGGGGGCTGCGGTCACAGCAACTACCGGCCAAAAACCGCTACGAGCACGTCCATGTGCGCTTGTCTTCGGCCATCCATGGCCTTCGACATTTTTGGCCGGTAGTTCCTGCGCCCGCGTCAGAGCTCTCGGTAAGCCCGCCTCAGATAAGCCCAATCAGTCAGTGTTCGGTAACGGACACGCTGGAGATAGAACCGGTCAGGTTACGCTCGCGAGTGGAGAGCTCGGCACCTACCCGGCGGGCAATGTCGCGGTAGCGGCGTGCTACTTCAGAATCCGGCTCGGCCACCACCGAGGGCTCGCCGCCGTCGGTTTGTTCGCGGATGGTCATGTGCAGGGGTAGCTGGCCCAGCAGCGTGGTGTCGTACTCGTCGGCGATGCGCTCGCCGCCGCCGTGGCCGAACAAAGGCTCTTCATGGCCGCAGTTGCTGCAGATGTGCACGCTCATATTCTCGACCACACCCAGCACCGGAATGTCGACTTTACGGAACATTTCGATGCCTTTCTTGCCGTCCAGCAGCGCGATGTCTTGGGGCGTGGTGACGATTACCGCACCGGTAACCGGGACTTTTTGCGCCAGGGTGAGCTGGATGTCGCCGGTGCCCGGCGGCATGTCGACGATCAGGTAGTCGAGTTCGTTCCATAGGGTCTGTTGCAGCAGTTGCATGACCGCGCCGCTGACCATCGGGCCACGCCAGACCATGGGGGTTTTGTCGGTAACCACGAAGGCCATGGAGTTGGCCTGAAGGCCGTGGGCTTCCATAGGCACGAAGTATTTGTTTTCGCGGGTGTCCGGGCGTTTGCCTTCGGGCACGCCCAGCATCATACCAATGCTCGGGCCGTAGATGTCGGCGTCGAGGATGCCGACGCGGGCGCCTTCGGCGTGCAGGGCCAGGGCCAGGTTGACGGCGGTGGTGGATTTGCCAACGCCGCCCTTGCCGGACGCCACGGCTACGATGTTCTTCACGCCGGGTACCGATGGCAGGTCTTTCTGTACTTTGTAGGAGTGGATCTTCTGGCCGACGTGAACCTCGGCGCATTCTACGCCATCCACGTTTTCCAGAGCTACCGACACCAGCTGCTTCAGTGCGCCAGCAATGCCTTTGGACGGGTACGGCAGCTCGACCATCAGGGTGACCTTGCCGGCCTCATCGGTGTTCAGGGCCTTTACGGCATCCAGTTCGTACAGGTCCTTTTGGAGGTACGGATCGCGGTATTCGCGAATCGCCGTTTGCAGGGCCTGCTCTGAAATCTGTGTCATCGGGTTCTCCGGAATAAGCTCATGCTTCATTTTAAGCACGGAATCAGGGGATTCGGGTGAAAAATATCTGCTCGGAAGGTATCATCTGTGCCCGTTTCTGACCACACAACCCCTACTCTGAAGAAAGGTTCGGACACACCATGACGCAAGCGAGTCCAAAGCAACAGCGCGACATTCTGGTCACCAGCGCCCTTCCCTACGCCAACGGCCCCATTCATCTGGGCCACCTGCTGGAATACATTCAGACCGACATCTGGGTGCGCTACCAGAATATGCGGGGCCAGAATTGCTACTACGTTTGCGCCGATGATGCCCACGGCACTGCCATTATGCTCCGCGCCGAGCGCGAAGGCATCACCTCCGAGGAGCTGATTGACCGTATCCGCGATGAGCACCAGCAGGATTTCGCCGGCTTCCATATTCGGTTCGACAACTATTACACCACCCACTCGGAGGAAAACCGTCAGTTCTCCGAGTACATCTACCGTCAGTTGCAGGAAAACGGGCACATTGCCACGCGCAAGATTACCCAGTCTTTCGATCCGGAAAAGAACATGTTCCTGGCTGACCGC
>Ga0207908_1000116_pt1 | contig 34056 bp, 28 predicted proteins | sample MalvirmetagMSP81_FD_184224 | JGI IMG/M metagenome (GOLD analysis project Ga0207908, IMG submission 184224) | Marine viral communities from the Deep Pacific Ocean - MSP-81 (SPAdes) | ecosystem: Environmental > Aquatic > Marine > Oceanic | place: Pacific Ocean | collected 2011-04-18
GCCCAGCACTGCACTGGATTTCTTTCCGAACAATCCGAACACGCGCTCACCCTATACCTGGTTAGATGCACCCGGTTAAGTTACTTATGTGTTTTTTATTTAAGAGAATTTCTTCAGTATTCCGTCTACAATGCCATTTCTTCTTAGTTGAGAAGCATTGCGGCGGTGAAGCGACTCATCCTTCCTAAAGCAATTTCTCAAATGATAGACCTATATCCAACAGTTGTCAGAAAAAAATGTCTCATTTGTTGCGCACATCTCGCCTTTTCGCATGGTTATTTCTCACCGGACTGAGTGTCGCCATAATCGTTACCTCAGGCTTTTATTTGTACCTTCGCCCCGGCCTTCCCCCGGTTGACCAACTGCTCGACATCAAGCTGCAGACGCCACTGCGAATTTACAGCCAAGACAGCAGATTAATAGCAGAATTCGGTGAAAAGAGAAGGGCACCGATCACAATCGAACAGATCCCAACAATTCAGTTACAAGCGTTTTTAGCGGCTGAGGACTCAAGGTTTTACGAGCATGCTGGGGTCGACATCAAAGGCCTGGCGCGGGCTGCAATCGAACTGGTCTCCACTGGCTCCATCCAGTCTGGCGGCAGCACCATCACAATGCAGGTTGCAAAAAATTACTTTTTGTCACGGGACCGGACCTTTATCCGGAAGTTCAACGAGATACTTCTGGCTCTTCAGATTGAGCGCGAACTGGACAAAAACCGCATCCTCGAGCTCTATCTGAATAAGATTTACCTCGGCAATCGAGCTTACGGGATCGCGGCAGCGGCACAGGTTTACTACAACAAATCGATCAAAGAACTCTCACTGGCCCAAATGGCCATGCTTGCCGGCTTGCCGAAGGCACCCTCGTCGTTTAATCCGTTGGCCAATCCGGATCGTGCCAAGATCCGGCGTAACTGGATCATTGGACGCATGCGGGACCTGGGCTACATCACTCCAGATGCGCATGACCTTGCCATCTCCGCCCCACTAACAGCTAACTACAATGCAACAGACGCCGAAGTCGACGCAGACTACGTGGCAGAAATGGCGCGCTCGGAAATCGTTCGTCGGTTTGGAGATAACGCCTACACGGATGGTTATACAGTCACCTTGACGGTCGACAGCCGTAAGCAACAAACGGCCACAGACGCCCTGCGCAAAGGCCTGGAAGCTTACGACCGCCGGCACGGATTCCGAGGCCCCGTTGGCCAAATCGACGAAGATACTCTGGAGGAGAGCACCCCGGCGGAGCTGATCCTCAACTATCCAAAAGTGGCCGAACTCCTCCCTGCGTTAGTTACGGATATCAGCGACGAACAAGCAAACGCCCAAGTCCATGTCCGGGGTATCGGTGGCGCAGTCATGCCTTTTGAGACCATGACCTGGGCACGACGCTACAAAACCGAAGACCTGCGCGGCCCCGAACCCGAAAAACCGACAGACGTATTGTCGGTCGGTGACGTCGTTTATGTAAGGGCCAATTCGCAAGCCCAGGATGTCGGCGACACGACGACACAACCGAGCGTTGCCCTGGCGCAAGTGCCGCGCGCAGAAGGCGCCCTCATCTCTCTGGATGCCGATACCGGAGCCGTTCAGGCCCTGGCCGGCGGCTACAGCTTCCGGCAGAGCAAATACAACCGCGCGATTCAGGCGAAGCGGCAGCCAGGCTCCACTTTCAAGCCATTCCTTTATCTAACGGCGCTTGAAAATGGCCTGACACCGGCAACCATCTACAACGACGCCCCCATCGTGTTTGACGACTCGGAACTTGAGACGGCCTGGCGCCCGCAGAACTCTTCAGGCCAGTTCTACGGACCGACGCGCCTACGCGAAGCTCTCTATCGGTCCCGCAACATCGTCTCGATCCGACTACTCCGGGACGTTGGCATCCAGACCACCCTGGACTATCTAAAACAACTGAAAATCCCGGTCGATAACATGCCGGACAACCTTTCGCTGTCACTCGGTAGCGGACAACTTACCCCCATGGAGCTGGCCCGCGGACTTGCCGTGATCGCCAACGGCGGCTACGACGTTCAACCCTATCTGATCGAACAGATTCAGGACGTCAATGGCGAGACGATTTACGAAGCGCCGAAAACCGTTCTTTGCGATCAGGACTGCGAATCGCAAATGACTGACATCGAGAGCAAGAACGGGACTGACGAACCGACCTCACTTGCCGACACCAGCAAGGAGCCAGAGGTCAGAGTCATGCCCAGACTGGCCGATGAGCGCTCAGTGTACATCCTGCACTCCATGATGCAGGACGTAATTCGGCGGGGAACAGGCCGTCGAGCCCAGGCGCTTGGGCGCAACGACATTGCGGGCAAGACCGGCACCACCAACGAACAGAAAGACACCTGGTTTGCCGGCTTTAACCACGACATTGCCACCACCACCTGGGTCGGCTTTGACCAGCCCGCCCCATTAGGGCGGCGGGAATTCGGCGCCAGCACCGCACTACCGATTTGGGTCGACTATATGCAAGTAGCCCTGGAGAATGCACCGTCAGCAACAATGCCCCGCCCCAACGGCATCGTAAACGTGCGTATCAACCCCGAGACTGGCAAGCGAGCCAGACCGGGCGAAGATGCTGTCTTTGAGGTGTTCAAGGAAGAGGACGCGCCCGCACCACTTTCACCCCAAGATGAGAACGAGCGCAACGGCAGCGCGGACGATTACTCTCGGCAGATCTTCTGACCCTGGCGTAGCGCCAGCACCAGCAATCTCCGGACACAAAAAAACCGGCGGGATCACCGCCGGTTTTTTCTTTCTGAACGAACGTTAGATAATGTCGTCCATGGACTTCAGCGGGTAGTGCGCAGGGTACGGGTTGCGCGCAACACCGGAATCAACCGCCGCACGAGCTACCGCCGCAGGTACTACCTCAAGCAGACGCACATCCATCGGCTTAGGAATGATGTACTCCCTACCAAATTCGAAGCTGTCCACGCCGTAGGCTTCGCAGATTTCCTGCGGCACTGGCTCCTTGGCCAGCTCACGAATGGCGTTGACGGCAGCCACCTTCATCTCTTCATTGATGGCAGTGGCTCGAACGTCCAGCGCACCGCGGAAGATGAACGGGAAGCCCAGTACGTTATTTACCTGGTTCGGGTAGTCGGAGCGACCGGTCGCCATGATCAGGTCATCACGGGTGGCCAAGGCGACTTCCGGGCTGATTTCCGGATCCGGGTTTGAACAGGCAAACACGATAGGGTTAGGCGCCATCTTCTTCAACTGGTCGGCAGTCAACAGATCCGGACCTGAAAGACCCAGGAATACATCCGCGCCGTCGATCGCGTCGTCCAGCGAACGCCGATCGGTATCGTTGGCAAACATTGCCTTGTACTGGTTCAGATCATCACGACCAGAGTGGATCACACCCTTACGGTCGAGCATGAAGATGTTCTCAGAGCGAATACCGCAGCTGATCAGCAGCTTCATGCATGCGATTGCGGCAGCACCTGCACCGAGGCACACCACTTTCGCTTCGTCAATTTTCTTACCCTGCAACTCAAGGGCGTTGATCATGCCTGCTGCAGTTACAATGGCTGTGCCGTGCTGATCATCATGGAAGATGGGCACGTTGCACTTTTCAATCAGTGCACGTTCAACCTCAAAGCACTCGGGCGCCTTGATGTCTTCCAGGTTGATGCCACCAAAAGTATCCGCAATACGCTCAACGGTTTCGATGAATGCCTGCGGGCTCTCGGAATTGACTTCAATATCGAAAACATCAATACCGGCAAAGCGCTTGAACAGCACGCCTTTGCCTTCCATTACCGGCTTACTTGCCAGCGGTCCCAGGTTACCCAGGCCAAGAATCGCGGAACCGTCGGAGATGACCGCCACCAGGTTTCCCTTGGCAGTGTACTTGTACGCGTTCTCCGGGTCCTTTGCGATCTCGCGGACCGGTTCGGCAACCCCGGGGCTGTACGCCAGAGATAGATCGCGGGAGGTTTTGGTTGGCTTGGTGATTTCAACACTCAGCTTACCAGGCCGCGGCTTGGCGTGATATTCAAGGGCTGCTTCTTTCAGATCTTGAGACATTGCCACTGTTCCGTTTGTCACGTTTAAAGGTAATGAACCGCAAAGCACTGCTCAGCGGAGCGCGCCATTATGGCTCGACCGCCCCTAAACGACAAGTGCTCTCCGACCATCTTTCGATCAGTCAATAGTGCTAATTGCGTATGTACACAGAATCTACATTATTTTTTTAAAGACACAAAAAAAGCGCCCGCAGGCGCTTTTCTTAGCGATATAAGCAAGATCAGTCTTTCTTGCCACCAGCAATGCGGCCGCCGAAACGCTTCTGGAACCGATCGATACGACCACCGGTGTCCATAACCTTCTGCTTCCCGGTGTAGAACGGGTGGCACTGGGAGCAAACATCCAGCTGCAGATCGTGTCCGATGGTGGAACGGGTTTTGATAACATTACCGCAGGAACAGGTTGCGGTGATATCTTCGTACTTGGGGTGGATACCTTCTCTCATGGCGAACCTCGTTAGGTTATGCCGCTACCCAATCGCGGGGCTCTATAAGCCCGGGCGCCAGGCACCGCATATTTGAATCAATTAAGAAGACGGGGCACAATCAGGCCCTGTCTAAAACAGACCGCGAATCTTACTTGTAATTCCGCCATCAGGCAAGCATGCAGGGGCGCCCTCCCCTCCTGAATCCGCAGTTTTGGACGATGAGCCGAACAATAAAGGATACGCACATACCGTGACCCCCGACCTGCTCTGGAGCAATCTGTGTCGTCTATCGCCCGAATCGCCCTGAACCGACCACTGAGACGGCTCTTTGATTACCGTATTCCTGAGGGGCTGTCACTTGCCGCGGGGCAAAGAGTGCAGATTCCATTCGGTCGGCAGCAGGCCACCGGCTTGGTGGTCGACACCAACGTTCAGCCCCCCGAGGGCATCACGATCAAACCGGTCAGTGCGGCAGCCGAGGATTGGCCGGCGCTGCCTCCAGAAACATTCCGGCTGCTCAGCTGGGCTAGCGACTACTACCAACACCCTCTCGGCGAATGCCTGTTCACGGCGCTCCCGACAGCACTGCGCCGAGGACGACCCGCCAAGGAAAAACCCGTTTTGTTGTGGAGCGCAACGGGGTCACCCGACACATTGCCCACCAATGCCCGCAAACAGAAAGCGCTGCTGGGGTGGCTTATAGAGAGTCCAGACGGAGTATCGGAAAAAGAGATCAGTCGGGCAGGTTACACACGCGCTCAAATAAAGGCGCTGCAAGACAAGCAACTGATTGAGGCGGATACCCGAAACGCCGGACATCAAACAACATCTTCCCCGGAAACCCATCTGCGAACGCCACAGCTTTCGCCCGCTCAGCAAGAGGCTGCCAGCCAGCTAGCTCACCCCAGCGAAGGATTTGGCGCGTCTCTTTTATATGGCATTACCGGGAGCGGAAAAACCGAACTCTACCTTCATTATCTAAAAACCAACCTGGAGGCAGAGCAACAGGCCCTGGTGCTGGTACCGGAAATCAATCTGACGCCGCAGACCGTGGCCCGCTTCAGACACTACTTTGGCGACCGCATTGTGGTTTGGCATTCCGCACTGAATGACGGGGAACGGCTGTCCACCTGGCTAAAAATTCGCAATGGTGAGCCTGTTATCCTGATTGGCACCCGGTCGGCAGTGCTGCTGCCCTTCACCAAATTGAACGCCATTATTGTCGACGAAGAACACGACAGCTCCTACAAACAGGGAGAAGGATTCCGTTACTCCGCCAGAGACATGGCGGTGTACCGGGCCCACCTGAACGCCTGCCCGGTCATACTTGGCTCCGCAACTCCCTCCCTGGAGTCTTATCACAACGCCCAGCAGCAAAAATACCAGCTGATTCGTCTGGAAGAGCGCGCTGGCAACGCCCTGCCCCCAACCATCAGCCTTCTGGACATTCGTAGCCGGCCTCTCGAAGGAGGGATGTCCCAGCCGGCGCTGGACGCCATCAGGAAAACCATTGATAGCGGACAACAGGCGTTGGTTTTTGTGAATCGTCGCGGATTTGCGCCAATCATGATGTGCTTTGACTGCGGCCATATGGTCGAGTGCCCCCGATGCGACACCCGCTTGACCTATCACCGCCGCGATCGCGCCATGCGTTGCCACCACTGCGATTATCAGGCAGCCGCCACGGAGCACTGCCCAAAATGCGAGAGCGATGCTTTCAAGCCGGTCGGCCAGGGCACCGAGAGAACCGAGGACATTCTTGCCGCTACTTTACCCGACACCCCCATCGTGCGGGTCGATCGGGACAGCACGCAGCGCAAAGGCAGCATCCAGAAGATCCTCGACACCGTGAATACCGGCAAACCCTGCGTGTTGGTTGGCACACAAATGCTGGCGAAGGGCCATGACTTTCCCGGCGTCACCCTGGTTGTAGTGGTTAATGCCGACGGCGGCCTGTTCAGCGTCGACTTCCGGGCACCCGAACAGCTGCTCCAGACCCTGCTTCAAGTGAGCGGCCGGGCGGGACGAGGCCAGATGCCCGGCAAGGTAATGGTTCAAACCTGCCACAGCGATCACCCGCTGCTGCAAACCCTCTGCAAGGGCCGGTACCTGGACATGGCCGACCAACTGCTCGCCGAGCGCGAAACGGGACAATTTCCACCGTTCCGCGCGATGGCCATCTTCCGGGCAGAAGCCGACACCATGGAGCAGGGTCTGCAACTACTGGACTCGATTAAACCACTGACTCAGGCACCGGGTATCGACGTCTGGGGCCCGCTTCCGGCACTGATCGCCCGCCGCGCCGACCGGCACCGCTCTCAGCTCATCCTGAACGCCGATAACCGAAAGCGACTGAACATCCTGCTCAGAGACATATGCAACCATCTGGACCAGCGCAAGCTTCCGGGTAATGTAAAGTGGATGATTGATGTTGATCCGCAGGAAACTGGCTAGAGCGCTCTTTGCTTGAGGCGTCGGTTTCCGCGATAATACCCGGCTCCTATTTTCAGTGGGCCCTCTGCCCTAACGCCAATTCTCCAGTAAACCGAGTCATCCGACAGCATGAAAGAGACCGTTTCCGATCTGCTCCAGTCCGCGCTGGCCGCCCTGCAATCCGAAGGCACTCTGCCTGCAGACCAGGCCTTCACGCCGCAAGTAGGCAACACCAAGGACAAGTCGCACGGGGATTACGCCTGCAATATTGCCCTGGTCGCAGCAAAAGCGGCCGGCTGCCCGCCCCGGAAGCTGGCTGAAGCACTGATTGAAAAGCTGCCGGAAAGTGATGCGGTCCATAAGGTGGAGATTGCCGGCCCAGGTTTTATCAACTTCTTCATGAGCACCGCCAGCGCGTTTGAGGTCGTGAACACCATCCTCGAGCAATCCACTCAGTTTGGCCGCAACCAGACGGGCAAGGGTGAGAAAGTTCAAGTGGAGTTTGTTTCTGCCAACCCCACCGGGCCACTGCACGTTGGCCACGGTCGCGGCGCGGCGATCGGCGACTGCCTGTGCCGACTGCTCGAGGCCAACGGATACCAGGTAACCCGCGAGTTCTATTACAACGATGCCGGCGCCCAGATCAACAATCTGGCGTTGTCGGTGCAGTCCCGAGTGAAAGGCCTGACGCCTGACGATGACAGCTGGCCCGCCGATGGCTACCGCGGCGCCTACATCGTCGACGTCGCCAACGCCTACCTGGCCGGCGAAACGGTCACCGCGGACGACCGTGAAGTCACCGCCAAAGGTGACCCTGAGGACCAGGATGCGATTCGTGAATTCGCCGTCGCCTATCTGCGCCGGGAGCAGGATCTCGACCTGAAAGCCTTTGGCGTGCACTTTGACGTGTATTTCCTGGAGTCCTCCCTGTATGAGGAGGGCAAGGTAGAGTCCGCTGTGAACCGCCTGCGCGAAAACGGCTATACCTACGAACAGGACGGCGCCATGTGGCTGAAGACCACAGAATTTGGCGATGACAAGGATCGGGTCATGCGCAAGAAGGACGGTGGCTACACCTACTTCTTGCCGGATGTGGCTTACCACCTGGACAAGTGGCAGCGTGGTTTCTCCACAGTCATCAATGAACAGGGCGCAGACCATCACTCTACCGTGACCCGGGTACGCGCCGGATTGCAGGCGCTGGACGCCGGCATTCCGAAAGGCTGGCCGGATTATGTTCTGCATCAGATGGTGATGGTGACCCGCTCCGGCCAGGAAGTGAAAATCTCCAAACGTGCCGGCAGCTATGTCACGGTGAGGGACCTGATCGACGAAGTGGGCCGGGATGCCACCCGGTTCTTCCTCGCGGCACGACGCGTTGATTCCCAGTTGACCTTCGATATCGATCTGGCACGCTCGCAGACCAATGAAAACCCGGTGTATTACATTCAGTATGCTCATGCCCGGATCTGCAGTGTTCTGCGCAAGCTGTCGGAAGAAGGCATCCAGAGGGGACTCAACGAGTGTGTTGGCGACCTGTCCTTGCTGACCCTCGACGAGGAAAAGGACCTGGCCAACCAACTGGCCAAGTATCCGGAACTGATTGCGAATTCGGCAGCCCAACGGGAACCGCACCACCTGACGCATTACCTGCGGGAGCTAGCCGGCCAGTTCCATACCTATTACAACGCCCATAAGGTGCTGATTGAGGATACCGCCGTTCGCGATGCCCGCGTCAGCCTCTACCTCGCCGTCCGCCAGGTGATTGCCAACGGGCTCGACCTGCTGGGTGTCAGCGCACCGGAAGAGATGTAAGCAACCATCATGTCCCGAGATTACGCGCGCAAGAACCGGTCTGCCGCTGCTTCAGCTACGTCACGTAAGAAGCCGTCCAAGCCGTCACCGAAAAGCAGCAGCCGGCCAAAGCCGGCCGCACCTGCACGCTCACAGCACGGCGGACTCTCGGTTAAGTGGATTTTCTCCCTGGCTGCGGTAGGCGGGTTCATCGGCTTTATCGTGTATCTCAATTCCCTGCCTACAAGCGGGCCGCAACCATCGGCAGAGACGCCGGCAACGGAAACCACTGAGACTAAGCGCCCAGCCGATACCGCAACGGCAAAAGAGAAGGAAAAGAAACCCGGCTTTCGCTTCTATGAAATGCTGCCAGAATCGGAGGTAGTACCACCCAAGGTGGAGGAATACACTCCCGGCCCGACAAAGCAGGACTTCAACTACCTGGTGCAGTCCGGATCTTTCCGCCAGAAAGGCGATGCCGAACGTCAGCGCGCCCAGATTGCCTTCCAGGGCCTGCGCGCCAACGTGCAGCGTATTGATCTCGATAATGGCTCAGTCTGGTATCGAGTCAACGTGGGCCCATTCACCTCGCGCAGCCAGATGAACTCGGCCATCGACAAGCTTGTCTCCATCAATATCCAGCCCCTGATCCGGAAAATCCCCAAAGAGGGTTAATCCGAAGCGCTCGTCAGGCAGTGCGCGGAGCCTTGCGAAACCGTTGCGGAGCCAGGGATGGCGGAGCCGAGCGTACAAGGACGTATTTACAGCGTGTTTCGCAAGGCTCTGCGCACTGCCCGCACGCTCCCCACTTGAATTCTCCCCCCAAGCCTCCATAACTGCTCAATACCGATTTCAATCAGGCAATTGGAGCCCAAATGACTACGATACTCTCGGTTCGGCGCGATGATGAAGTTGCCATGGGTGGCGACGGCCAGGTTTCGCTGGGCAACACCGTAATGAAAGGCAACGCCCGCAAAGTTCGCCGGCTTTATAACGGTAAAGTAGTTGCCGGATTTGCCGGTGGCACCGCCGATGCCTTTACCCTGTTTGAGCGCTTTGAAGCCCAACTGGAAAAGCACCAGGGCAACCTGACCCGGGCAGCCGTGGAACTGGCGAAGGATTGGCGAACGGACCGCGCACTGCGCAAGCTGGAAGCCCTGCTTGCGGTGGCGGACAAGACTGCATCGTTGATCATTACCGGTAACGGCGATGTGATTGAGCCTGAGCAAGGCTTGATTGCCATAGGTTCCGGCGGCCCATTTGCCCAAGCATCAGCTCGGGCACTGCTCGAGAACACCGATCTGTCGGCTCACGAAGTAGTCGAAAAGGGCCTGGATATTGCCGCTGATATCTGCATTTACACAAATCACAATCGCACCCTCGAAGTGCTGTCCACCAACGACTGATCCGGAGCGACCATGTCTGCAATGACACCCCGTGAGATCGTTCACGAGCTGAATAAACACATCGTGGGCCAGGACGAAGCCAAGCGGTCAGTGGCGATCGCCCTGAGAAACCGCTGGCGTCGGATGCAGCTTGATAGCAGCCTGCGTGACGAAATCACCCCAAAAAATATCCTGATGATCGGTCCGACTGGTGTCGGTAAAACGGAAATCGCCCGCAGGCTGGCAAAATTGGCCGATGCGCCGTTCCTGAAGGTGGAAGCCACCAAGTTTACCGAGGTTGGCTACGTTGGCCGGGATGTAGAGTCCATAATTAGGGACTTGGCCGACATGGCCATCAAGATGCTGCGCGAACAGGAAATGAAGCGCCATGACAACCGCGCCCTGGATGCCGCTGAAGATCGCATTCTCGACGCCCTGCTTCCGCCAGCTCGAGATTTCAAGGAGGACAGCCAGCGTCCAGATGACTCGTCCACGCGTCAACTGTTCCGCAAGAAGCTGCGTGAAGGCGAGCTGGATGAGAAAGAAATTGAAATCGAGCTGAGCAGCAGCGGTGGCGGCGTTGAAATCATGGCTCCTCCGGGTATGGAGGAGATGACCAGCCAGCTGCAAAGCATGTTCTCCAACCTGTCATCCGACAAGCGCAAGACCCGGAAAATGAAGGTCGCCGATGCGCTTAAACGGGTAAAGGATGAGGAAGCCGCCAAACTGGTCAACGAGGAAGAGATCAAGCAGAAGGCCATTCAGGCTGTTGAGCAAAACGGCATCGTCTTTGTCGACGAGATCGACAAGGTGGCCAAGCGCTCGGAGAACACGTCATCCGACGTCTCCCGCGAGGGCGTCCAGCGAGACCTTCTGCCCCTGATCGAAGGCAGTACGGTCAGCACCAAGTATGGATCGATTCGCACCGACCACATCCTGTTCATTGCCTCTGGCGCCTTCCATCTGTCGAAACCGTCTGACCTGATTCCGGAGCTTCAGGGCCGGTTGCCGATCCGGGTCGAACTCCAGGCGCTCACGCCGGAGGATTTCAAGCGCATCCTCACAGAGCCGGATGCATCGCTGGTGCAGCAGTACGAGGCCTTGATGGCAACCGAGGGCGTGCAACTGAGCTTTGCCGAGGACGCCATTGCCCGCATTGCGGAAGTGGCCTATAAGGTGAATGAAACCACGGAGAATATTGGTGCGCGCCGACTGCACACTGTGCTTGAGCGGTTACTGGAAAGCCTGTCATTCGATGCTGGCGACAAGGTCACCGACGGCTTCGAAGTGACCGCGCAGTATGTGGATGAAAAACTTGGAGAATTGGCGGAGGACGAGGACCTGAGCCGGTACATTCTGTAATTGCCCAGTTGAGTGGGGCACGGCGATCCGTGTCCCACTTTCACTTTGACCTACCCTACTGAGCTCGACTGAACAGCTGAGTGACGTTTTCCAGGCCAGAGGCCAGCTTGCCCTTCTCTGCCTGTTTTTTCCTGCCTTTCGCCACATACAGTGGCAACATCTCACCATAAAGACTGGTACTAATCGTACGCTGCTCGTCTTCCAGGCGATCCCGGCGTAACTTGATGCCGTACTTGGCCAGCTTGGGCTCCAACTCATCGGCGCGGTTAAGCAGATCCTGTCGGGTCATCTGGTAAGCGTGCTCGCACACCATACGACGAGACTGGAAGCTGAATACGTTGGAGAAAAACAGCTTGGCGTCGTCCCGGGTCGGCTCGAACAACAGAATGTCCTTGTCCGGGTAATCGCGTGTGTACTGGGCGATGCCTGACTGCATGCGGGAGTACACCATGGTCCGGAACATCTGCGACAACAAATGAGGCATACCAGAGCGTGTCAACTCACCCGGCTTCATGGTGCCCGCGCGAACCGCTGCGCTGGCATCGATCGGCACCTGGGGGTTCACGGCAAACACCAGATCGGCACCGTCCTCGAACGCCACCGACGCGTGCAGGCCTTTGCGAAGCGTACCGTCCACGTAGTAACGACCATCAATATCCACCGGCACATAAAGTCCCGGTGATGCCGTGCTCGCCTGGATGGCCTTGGAAATGGGTACATGGTCAAAGCCCGGGGCACCAAAACAGACCGCGTCGGTACTCTCGACATCGGCAGCAACTATGTAGAGGCTGCGCTTGAGTTGGCGGAAATCGTTGGAGCGGCCCAGCATGGTAAAAGCTCGCTTCAAGTATTCGTGCAGGCCTTCATTATCAAAAAGACCAGCCGGCGCGGCCTGGGCCAAAATGGTCAATGCCTCCAGCAGACTCTGATCGTAAGGGTTGTTGACGAAGCGCTGGAGCGCGGTGGACATAAGACCAGGTACGGAAAGCAACCGACGGCCAATTTCCCGGAAAGCCGGCCGATAAAACACCTCGGGATGGAATGGGTGCACCTCGGCTTCATTGCGAACGAAAATCCTGCACAATTGCGCCGTGGTCATCTGATTGGCCAGATTGGCGGCCACAAACGAGCCGCTGTTCACCCCGACATAGACGTCGATATCGTTAAAATCCAGACCATCCAGCGCTTCGTCCAGGGCTCGCAGCGCACCGATTTCGTAAATACCCCCGAGCGGTCCGCCACCACCAAGCGCCAGGCCTATGCGGGGAGCAGATTGAAGATCGGTTGTATCAGTCATGGTGTTCCCTTTTCCGGTTGACGTAACGGGAGTTGGTTTCCGCACGCTCGAATACCCTCCAACCTAACAGTAGGTTTTAGAGTACACACCCTATAATCGCTCAAAATACGATAACAGGTCAGGAAAGGGCCTTTTCAGCAAAGGCCACGGTATTCGATTTACCCGGGCGGAGATACCGCCCGAAGCCTGCATTGCGCAACGCCAGGTCCACGCAACTCTTGATAACGTGGGGAGAATCCAGCAACAGGACATCTTCGAGCAGTTGCATCGCCCATTCCCGGCTCACACTACGAATCACCGATTTCACCTTCGGCAGGCTGGCCGCGTTCATGGACAGTGAATCGTAGCCCATGGCCATCAACAGCAGGGCCCCACCTGGATCCCCCGCCAGCTCGCCACAGATACCCACCGGCTTGCCCACGACATGGGCATCCTGGGCAATCCGCACCAGCGCCTGCAGCACCGCGGGGTGATAGGAATGGTAAAGCTGGGCCACCCGTGGATTGTTCCGGTCAACCGCCAGCAAATACTGGGTCAGGTCGTTCGAGCCCACCGACAGAAAGTCCACCCGGTCCGCCAGCTCACGGATCTGATAGACTGCAGCCGGTATTTCCACCATCACCCCCACCTTGGGCATGTGGATGTCGTAGCCCTCTTCACGAACCTCGTGGTACACCCGGTAGATAAGATGCAGGGATTCCTCAACCTCAGAAATGTTACTGATCATGGGCAGCATGATCTGCAGGTTGTTCAGCCCTTCACTGGCCTTGAGCATAGCCCGAACCTGCACCAGGAAGATTTCCGGGTGATCAAGAGTCACCCGGATGCCGCGCCAGCCCAGGAACGGGTTTTCCTCCTGGATCGGAAAATAGGTCAGCGACTTGTCACCCCCGATGTCCAGGGTTCGCATGGTAACCGGGTTCGGAGCAAACGCCTCCAACTGCTCGCGATAGTACTCCCGCTGCTCCTGCTCAGAAGGAAAGCGGTCCTTGATCATGAACGGTACTTCGGTGCGGTACAGTCCAATGCCTTCTGCGCCATGGGACAAGGACCGAACTACATCGGTCATCAGCCCGGTATTCACCAGCAGTGACACCCGATGGTTGTCGGTGGTCTCGCACGGTTTGTCCCGAAGAACCTCTAAACCGCGAATCAGCTCATTTTCTTCATCGTAGATGGCCTGATAGAAGGCCCGCAAGTCATCCGACGGCGAGGCGAAGATCTGGCCCTCGAAGCCGTCAACAATCAGTTCTTTTCCGTCCAGCTGATTGACCGGGATGTCTACCAAACCCATGACGGTGGGCACACCCATGGCGCGGGCCAGGATCGCGACGTGGGAGTTACTGGAGCCCTTAACGGACACCAGTCCCACCAACTGGCCCTTGGGCACTTCCCCAAGCATGGCCGGCGTCAATTCCTCGCTGACCAGCACGGTCCGCTCCGGATACTCAAGATGCCGCTGTTCACCCTCCTGCAGGTGTGAGAGCAACCGACGACCCAGATCCCGGACGTCAACGGCGCGCTCCTGTAGATAGTGATCATCCATCATTTCGAAGTGACGAATGTACTGTTGGACCACCTGTTTCAGGGCACCCTGGGCCCAAACCCCGGCGCGGATATTGTTGGCAACCTCGCCCGGCAAGGCCTCATCACCGAGCATTCGGAGATAGACATCGAACAGCGCCTGCTCCTCTGGCCGCAATTGCGATGCAAGCCGATTTGCGACCCGCTCGATGTCCTCCCGAACCGCCTTAACGGCAGCACGGAACAGCTCAAGCTCCTGATCGATGTCGTCGGTTGGTTTCTCTGGCACCACATCCAGATCGGCCGCCGGATAAACCACCACACCTGAGCCGATGGCAACGCCGGGAGCGCCCGGCACACCGTTGAAACTGACATCCCGAGCCTCTTCGCCGGTCAGCGACAAGCCACTGATGGCCCCGGTGGCCTCGCTGTGAGCGATAACCCCGGCCAGCTGCGCTGACACGGTGACAAGGAAAGCTTCTTCGCCTTCGTCAAAGCAACGGGAACTCTCCCGCTGCTGAACAACCAATACGCCCAGAACCCGGCGATGGTGGATAATGGGAACACCCAGAAACGACCGGAATCGCTCTTCACCGGTCTCCGGGAAATAGCGGTAGCGGGGATGGGACGGCGCGTCTTCCAGGTTGATCGGCTCCTCACGGGAGCCCACAAGCCCGACCAGGCCTTCGGAATAACCAAGACTGACCTTACCGACAGCCTTGCGATAGAGGCCTTCGGTGGCCATCAGAATGTAGCGATTGGTCGCCGGATCCAGCAGGTAAACGGAACAGACCTCTGTCCCCATGGCCTTTTGCACCCGCGAGACAATGACGTCCAGCGCCTCCTGCAGATCGCGGGCGCTGTTTACCTCTTGTACAAGACTTCGCAGTATGCTCAGCATGGCGGTGTCAATCCGTCATTTCTGGTGTTCCTTTGCGTTCCGGTTCTGCTCGTACCTGCGCCACTGCTCCATGTTATAGAACAGCCGAGGCGCGAGCTCCCGCAACGCACGTCGATACACTTCCCGTTTAAATGAAACTACCTGACCCAACGGATACCAATAGCTAACCCACTGCCAGCCGTCGAACTCCGGTGAATCGGTACCGTCCACGCACACCTGCGCATCCGGCGATAACATCCTCAGCAGGAACCATTTCTGTTTTTGGCCCACACAAACGGGGTGCGAGTTGTGGCGTACCATCCTCCTCGGAAGCCGGTACCTAAGCCAGCCACGGGTACAACTGATGATTTCAACATCGCTGGCTCCGAGACCGATTTCCTCTCCCAGCTCCCGGTACAGTGCCGCCTCCGGTGACTCATCATGATTGATGCCACCTTGGGGGAACTGCCAGGAGTCCTGCCCTATTCGCCGTGCCCAGAGAACTTCTCCCCGGTGGTTGGCCAGAATGATTCCGACGTTGGGTCTGAAACCGTCTGAATCGATCACGGCACAGTCCTCTCAAAAGTCGGCGGACCAGTTCAAAAATTGACCGGTCAGAATTGTCCAAGTTGCTCTCATTCTTGCAGAAACCCAAGGGTTCGGCAAACGGAGCCGCATTCCGTCGGTCGTGTTAGACTACCTGGCCTGAAGCAGGCCATGTAATCACCGGAGGTAACAGCTTGACGCTCGCAATTTTTGATCTGGACAACACGCTTCTTGCTGGCGACAGCGACCACGCTTGGGGAGAATTCCTGGTTGAAGAAGGCATTGTGGATGCGGAAGAGTATCGCAAGGCAAACGACCGGTTTTACGAGGAGTACCTAAACGGCGAGCTGGATATCCTTCATTACCTGGGTTTTGCCCTGCAACCACTGGCCAATCACAACCTGGATCAGTTACTGGCCTGGCGTGAGTCCTTTATGGACAAGAAGGTACGGCCGATGATGCAGCGAAAAGCCGCTGAACTGTTGGACCGCCATCGGGCGCAAGGTCACACCCTGATGATCATCACCGCCACCAACCGGTTCGTGACCGAACCGATTGCCGAGGCGCTGGGCATTGAGCACTTGATCGCAACCGAACCGGAGCTGGTGAACGGTCGCTACACCGGCGAAGTTGCGGGCGTGCCCAGTTTTCAGGATGGCAAGGTTACTCGCCTGCAGGACTGGCTTAGCGCCTACGGGCATGACCTTGACGGAGCCTGGTTCTACAGCGACTCCCACAACGACGCCCCCCTGCTCCGGGAAGTCGAACACCCCGTCGCCGTCGATCCGGACCCAACGCTTGAGGCGCTGGCCCGGGAAAACGGCTGGCAGATCCTCTCTCTAAGGGACTGACGCGGACGGGGCCCTACCCCTCAAGGGCTGGGACAGCCCGGTGCAATCAGAAGAATCCGGTTAGAGACCGGACAAAGCTGGACTTGATGTAGTCAGTCTCCGGAATACCCGGAATCACCGGGTGGTCCGGTGCCTGATGCCCCTGCTCCAGCAGCTGCACAAATCGGTCAATTTTCCGGCCGCTGCTGCGAATGATATCGGTTAGCCGGTCCTGGGACAGGTGCATGGAGCAGGATGCCGATACCAGAATGCCATCCCGCTCGAGCAGCCGCAGGCCCAGTTGGTTCAGCCGGGCATACGCCTGCTCACCCGCCTTCTGGTCACGACGCCTGGGGATCAGCGCGGGTGGATCCAGCACCACGATGTCGAACTTTTCCTTCTCGTCGCACAACGCTTTCAGCGCCTCAAAGGCATCGCCTTCAAGGGTTTCCACGTTATCAAGACCGTTCAGGCGAGCGTTGTGATGCACCGACTCAATGGCCGAGGACGAGCTGTCGACACAGGTAACCTGGGTGGCACCGGCACAGGCCGCCTGAATGCCCCAACCGCCCACGTAGCTGAACACATCGAGCACCCGTTTCCCGGGAGCGTAGGACTGCAACCGCTGACGATTCATCCGGTGATCGTAAAACCAACCGGTTTTCTGGCCGCCCTCAAGCGGCACTTCGAAGCGTACGCCGTTTTCCTCCACCTTCAGCAGAGACACCTCAGGTCCATGAGCCTGTTCAACGTAGGTCTCAAGCCCCTCGACCTTCCGCATCTTGCCATCGTTCTTCAGGATGATCGCGGTGGGATGGGCCAGGCGCTGCACTGCACGCACAATGGCGTCCTTCAGCAATTCCATTCCGGCGGTGGAGATCTGCACTACAACGGTATCGTCGAAGCGATCAATCACCAGCCCGGACAAGCCATCGCTGTCACCGAACACCCAACGGTAAAACGGCCGGTCAAACAGCTTTTCTCGCAGCGACAGCGCCGTTTCCAGGCGATCCGTCAGGCGCTTGGGCGTCATGCCGTGACTGGCATCCCGGCTAATCAAACGACCGCAGATCAGCGCATGGGGATTAACGAAAATCGTTCCCAGCGGCTTATCGTTGGCGGCCCGCAGCTCGGCCTGGGAGCCTGCTTCAAACTCCGTCAGCGGCGAACGCCGGGTATCCACTTCGTTGCTGTACACCCATAAGTGGCCCGCCCTCAGCCTGCGCTCGGCGCCTTTTCGTAAATACAACACTGGAAAATTCATAACGGGCACCTGGTCGAGGAAAAAATGGGGCGGAAATTATACATGGCGGGGTGGATCAAACACCCCGCCATCTGAACGCATGTTTACGCGGCCTGACATCAAGAGCAGCTTAGCTCTCGGCAGCCACGTGCTCAAGGTAGGCGGTTGCGTCCATCAGTCCTTCGAGCTCGCCCTGGTCCTCCAGCTTAACCTTGAACAGCCAGCCATCGCCGTAAGGGTCTTCGTTGACCTTTTCCGGCTCGTCCTCAAGGGCCTCGTTCACAGCAATGACTTCACCTGTGACCGGACTGAATACATCCGATGCTGACTTCACTGATTCCGCAACACCGGCCTCTTCGCCGCCGTTCACTGTCACGCCCAGATCGGGCACGCCGATGTAAACCACGTCACCCAGCTGCTCTTGGGCAAAGTCGGTAATGCCCACGGTTGCAGTGCCATCGTCAGACACACGCACCCACTGGTGGGTTTCGATGTATTTCAGATCTGCAGGTATATCACTCATGATCGGATTCCTGATTGCGTTTTTTCGCGCAGTTTACCGCAAGTCCCTAGCGCCAGCGAACATCCCGGGCCATCGTCATGAAGGAATTCAGGTAGTCCACCCCCATATCCCGCTCACGAAGGCCTAAAAAGATCTGTTTGGCGATGCCGTGTTCACCAAGGCGCACCGGCGTGACCGGGATTTTATCGCGGTACTCCAGCACCAGCCAGCGTGGCAGCGCGGCAACGCCGCGCCACGTGGCCACCATCTGCAACATGATGTCGGTGGTTTCGATGGTTTTGTGGCGGGCAGGACGCACATGGGCTGGCAACAAAAACTGGCTGAAGATGTCGAGCCGTTCGATCTCAACCGGATAGGTAATCAGCGTTTCCCTGGCGAGATCCTCTGGCCTTGCCCACTGTGCGCCCGCCAGCGGATGATCATCGGCCACCACCAGCACCTGCTCATAATCGAAAACCGGCTGGAACACCAAGCCCGGACGATGCAGTGGATCCGGAGTCACCAACATATCGATGTCATGCCCGTAGAGGGCGCCAATCCCGCCGAACTGGAATTTCTGCTTCACGTCCACATCAACATCTGGCCAACGCTCAAGGTAGGGACCAACCACCTTCAGTAACCACTGATAACAAGGGTGACATTCCATTCCGACTCTCAGGCTGCCCCTCTGGCCCTTGGCAAACTGGCCGACCAGCCTCTCCGCGTGCTCAAACTGTGGCAATAGCCGGTTCGCCAGCGCAAGTAAATACTCACCTGATTGCGTTAACCGCAGTTGTCGCCCTTCGCGAACCCACACTGCCGTACCCAGCTGTTGCTCCAGCTTGCGAATGGCGTGACTGAGCGCCGACTGAGTCAGGTTCAGCGTCTCGGCGGCGGCGGTCAGCGATCCGTGCTGGTCGACGGCACTGAGAATTTCCAAATGGTTCCGGTCCAGCACTCAACACCTCTAATGCGTGAATTATTTTCATGGATAGCTGAAATAATACCATTATTCTTCATTGCCAAGGCGATTTAGGCTAGCTCCTTTCTATCCCAACCAAACAGACACAAGGAGATCATCGGCCATGGTGACCACGCACAATCTCGGCTTTCCCCGCATCGGCAAGCAACGCGAATTGAAGTTTGCGCTGGAGGCGTTCTGGCAGGGCCGGATAACGGAGAGCGAACTGACCAAAACCGGCACCCGACTGCGCCAGGAAAACTGGCACGCGCAGAGCCAGTTCGATCTGGTGCCGGTTGGAGACTTTTCGCTTTACGATCAGGTTCTGGACATGAGCTTTACCTTGGGCCACCTGCCCGAACGGGCCCGAAAAGGAGGCGGAGCCACCCTCGATCAGTACTTCCGGGTCGCCCGGGGGCGCTCGGCCAACGATGACGCGTGTCAGTCCATCCATGCCGGGGCCATGACCAAATGGTTCGACACAAACTATCACTACATCGTGCCCGAATTCGACGCGACTACCACATTCTCACTGAATCCCGAGCGCCTGCGGGCGCAGATTACCGAAGCAAAAAACCAGGGCCTTACGCCGAAGCCGGTGATCATCGGGCCAATTACCTATCTCTGGCTCGGCAGAGCAAAGGACGACATCAATCCACTGGATCTGCTCGATCGCCTGCTACCGGTCTACGCCGAACTATTGGAGCACCTTGCTGAGCAGGGCATTGACTGGGTTCAGGTGGATGAACCGATACTGGTTACTGAACTGGATCTGACCTGGCGCCATGCCTTCAATCTGGCCTACCATCACCTGAAAACCACAGCACCAAAACTGCTGCTAACCACCTACTTCGGCGACCTGCGGGAAAACCTCCAGCTTGCCTGTGATCTGCCTGTGGCGGGCCTGCATCTGGATGCTATCAGCGCGCCTCAGGAGGTCAGCCGGGTTGCAGATTGGCTGGCACCGCACAAGATACTGTCTGTAGGCGTGGTCAATGGCCGCAACATCTGGCGCACCGACCTGAACAGAACATTGGACTGGCTTGAGCCCCTGCACGAAAAACTGGGCAACCGGTTATGGCTGGCACCATCCTGCTCACTGCTACATGTTCCCGTCGACCTGGAGAGCGAACAGCAACTGGACGCTGAGGTCAAAGCCTGGCTCGCATTCGCTGTGCAAAAACTCGAGGAACTGACCACACTGGCCCGCGCCCTGAATCTGGGCCGTGACGCGGTGAAGGACGTCTTGGCGAAAAACGCATCGGCGGTCCGGAGCCGACAGCACTCTGTCCGCGCCAACCCTGCAGCAGCCACCCAGGCCCTTCAGAATCTGGACAGCTCAGCAGGCTGCCGAAAGTCGGCCTATCACGCTCGACGCGAGATCCAGCGCCGACCGCTGCCGCTGCCGCCCTACCCAACCACCACCATTGGCTCGTTCCCCCAAACCCAGGAAATCCGCAAGGCCCGCCAGCAATTCCGCAAAGGCGCACTGACAGAAGCCGACTACACAGCGCGGATTCGCAACGAAATTGCTGATTGCATTCGCAGGCAGGAAGAGCTCGGGCTTGATGTCCTGGTCCACGGCGAAGCTGAACGCAACGACATGGTGGAGTATTTCGGCGAGCATCTGGAAGGCTATGCGTTCAGCCAGTTTGGCTGGGTCCAGTCCTACGGCTCCCGCTGTGTAAAACCACCTATCCTGTTCGGCAACATCTCCCGCCCCCGAGCCATCACGGTAGACTGGAGCCGCTACGCTCAATCCCTCACGGACAAACCGGTTAAAGGCATGCTCACCGGCCCGGTCACCATTCTGAACTGGTCTTTTGTTCGCGACGACCAGCCCCGCAAGGACACTGCCCTGCAACTGGCGCTAGCTATAAGGGAGGAGGTTCTTGATCTGGAAGCGGCGGGCCTGAAGATCATCCAAATTGACGAAGCTGCGCTCCGAGAGGGACTGCCACTGCGCCAGTCAGACTGGGCCGGCTACCTGGACTGGGCCATCGATGCCTTCAGGCTGGCGGCGAATGGCGTTAAGGATGAGACCCAAGTGCACACTCACATGTGCTACTCCGAGTTTAACGACATCCTGGACGCCATCACCCGGATGGACGCCGATGTCATCACCATTGAAACATCCCGGTCGGACATGACTCTTCTGGAAGCCTTCAAGGAAAAGTCCTACCCGAACGACATAGGCCCGGGCGTTTACGATATCCACTCTCCCAACATTCCCGAGCCACAGGACATTGTGGCCCTGATCGGAAGGGCTGCAGAGCGGATTCCCGCCGAGCGACTGTGGGTTAACCCGGACTGTGGGCTGAAAACGCGAGGTTGGGAGGAAGTCATCCCGGCACTGGAAAATATGGTTCGAGCCGCAAAAGCGCTCCGCCTGGAGCACCCCGCTTAATAGCCCGAACTGTTCTGGTCCAGCTCGAACTCAAAATCATTCGCCCGGCCCACTTCGGTGCTGAACTCGCCAGAGTTCATCAACTCGAACCAGCGATAGCCGGGCGGCAGAGGCTCCACGGAAAAATCACTGGAGCCGGAAGTGAACTGGATACAGGTCGATGGCGTGGCCATCAGGTGCACGCCATTTCGATGCAGCCCCTGCTCCTGATGGATGTGCCCCCACAGTACAATTTTCACCTGCGGGAACCGATCAACGATTTGCCAGAAATGCTCTCGGTTGCGCAAACCGATGGACTGCATCCAGTCGCAGCCAACGTCCACTGGATGATGATGCAGAGTGACCAGTGCTGGCAATTCCGGGTACTCGGCCAGAGCTGCTTCAAGAAAGTCCAGCTCAGATTGAGGCAACTCACCGTAAACCTGCCCAGGCACTGAGGAATCCAGCAGCAGACACTGCCAGCCACCTTGAACGATTTGCCGACGGTCAGCCCCGTATTCTGCCGCGACAGTCTGCAGTGCTCCAGATTCGTCATGATTGCCAGCCAGCCAGGCCGAACCACAGACGAACGCCTGCAGCCGATCCCCGAACGCCCGGTAAGCTTCTTCGGAGCCATCCTGAGCAAGGTCTCCGGTTGCCAGGATGAGGTCAGGTTGGCCATGGGTTTTAATAGCCTGGGCAATGACGGCATCGAGACTGTCCCGGGTATTCACCCCGAGAAGCTCGCCATTGGCGTCGGCCATCAGGTGAGGATCCGTCAACTGCAGTACCCGGAATGGCCGGTTCCTATCGTTAGTAGTCATACGCTCTTGGTCAAGTCAGTGCCCAATTCAAACTCTCGGACAAGTGTACGACGGCTGCTTACGGTTTGGCCTCTCTCGAATGCCACGGGGGTCACATTCTGATTAGCCCCTGCCGACAAACTGCCTTTTTTGACAACTGTGACACAACCACTTGCGAGCGCTTCGCCCAATTGCGACCTGTGCCGGGCCGAGTTTCCGGATCAATCGACGCCCTCGCCCGCGGACCAGGCAGCGTGCTCCATCGGCAGGTGACCGAAACGCAGGCAATAATCCAGCCAGTCCGCGAGAAATCCGTTGACCTGTGCCTTTTCGTCAGGGTGGTGCATAAAGCGGTTGGGATAATCGTTGACGGGCGCAATTTGACGATCGCGATAACAACTGATCACTTCAGTCATGGCGGCGTCGTGGTAGACACGCACCGTCATTTGCGGGTTATTCAGCCAGCGGCCGGAATTATGAATCTGTTCCAGCAAGAGGGTTTCAGTGTACTTGGCAGCCTGCAGAAGCTTGATCTGCACCCGACCCAGGTAGATGTTTTCGCGATGGAGTTCGAACTCGCACACCGGCTTGCCGTCCACCTCGAGCTGGCGCAACCGGCGCAGGCGCTGGTAATTGCCATCACACAGGGCACCAAGCTGCCTCAGGTCCGGCACATAGCGCTTTGGATGCATGCTCCACTCAGTCATTAGCTGGCCTCTTTCCAAAGTCTTGAACGGTTCAGTTCAAGCCACTGCAAGGCAATGATAGCTGCTGCGTTGTTGATCCGGCCATCGTGGATCATGGCAATGGCATTCTCGGCACTGACCACATGGGCCCGGATATCTTCGTGCTCATGCTCAACACCATACAGCCCTCCGGCTGCCTCGGTGCTGATCAGACCGCAGAACAGGTGGATCATCTCGGTGCTGCCACCGGGCGATACCATATAATCACAGATCTTTGTCAGCTCACCGAAGGTCAGACCGGCCTCTTCCTGACCTTCCCGCTGGGCCACGTCTTCAGGTGTTTCACCATCTTCGTTCATCCCGGCCACCAGTTCCAGCAACCAGGGTGACTGGTTGCGGCCAAGGGCACCAAGACGGAACTGCTCTAACAGCACCACTTCATCCCGAACCGGATCGTAGGGCAGAACGCAGGTGGCATCGCCACGAATGAACAGCTCGCGGGTAAAGACGGGCATGTCCCGGCCATCGAATCGCGCGTGCGTCAGCCACAACTTGTCCATGCGGAAAAAGCCCTGGAAAACGGTTTCACGTTTTTCGATGGTGACATCGCTGGAGTTGAACTGAAATGGTTCGGTCATTGTTCACCCTGTTTCGGCAATGACTTCGAACGATAGCCTTTGGCTGTTCTTGATTGCAAGGGGATTGGCGCTCGGCGCACCAATCCCCAATCAATTCAGACCTTGTCGTACAGCTTGCTACCGGACTCGACAAACTCCCGGGACTTCTCCTGCATGCCAACGTCCACGGCGGCCACCTCATCCAGGCCATGCTCCTTAGCATAATCCCTGACCTCCTGGGATATCTGCATGGAACAGAACTTGGGGCCACACATGGAGCAGAAGTGGGCAACCTTGGCGGAATCCTTCGGCAGGGTTTCATCGTGGTAGGCGCGGGCAGTGTCCGGGTCGAGCCCCAGGTTGAACTGGTCTTCCCAGCGGAACTCGAACCTCGCCTTGGACAACGCATTGTCCCGCACCTGGGCACCCGGGTGGCCCTTGGCCAGATCGGCCGCGTGCGCCGCTATCTTGTAGGTGATGATGCCGGTTTTGACGTCGTCCTTGTTGGGCAGTCCCAGATGCTCCTTGGGCGTGACGTAACAGAGCATGGCGCAGCCGTACCAGCCGATCATCGCCGCGCCAATACCGGAGGTGATGTGATCGTAACCCGGTGCGATGTCCGTGATCAGCGGCCCTAGTGTGTAGAAGGGGGCCTCATCGCAGCATTCCAACTGCTTGTCCATGTTCTCTTTGACCAGATGCATGGGCACATGGCCGGGCCCTTCGATCATGACCTGGATATCGTGCTTCCAGGCGATCTTGGTGAGCTCGCCCAGCGTCTCCAGTTCGCCGAACTGGGCGGCGTCATTAGCGTCGGCGATTGATCCCGGGCGCAGGCCATCGCCCAGGCTGAAGGACACATCGTAGACTTTCATGATCTCGCAGATGTCTTCGAAGTGCTCGTACAGAAAACTCTCACGGTGATGCGCCAGGCACCACTTCGCCATGATGGAACCACCCCGGGACACAATGCCAGTGGTCCGGGCCGCGGTCAGCGGCACGTGATGCAAACGGACGCCCGCGTGGATAGTGAAGTAGTCCACGCCCTGCTCCGCCTGTTCGATCAGGGTATCCCGGAAAATTTCCCAGGTCAGGTCCTCGGCCACGCCGCCAACTTTTTCCAGGGCCTGGTATATCGGGACGGTGCCAATGGGAACCGGCGAGTTACGCACAATCCACTCGCGGGTTTCGTGGATGTTCTTGCCAGTGGACAGGTCCATGATGGTGTCGGCGCCCCAGCGGATGCCCCAAGTCAACTTCTCCACCTCTTCCTCGATCGAGGAGCTGACCGCAGAGTTGCCGATATTGCCATTGATCTTCACCAGGAAATTGCGGCCAATGATCATTGGCTCCGATTCCGGGTGATTGATGTTGGCGGGGATAATGGCACGGCCACGGGCCACTTCGTCGCGGACGAATTCCGGTGTGATTTCTGCTGGCAGATTGGCACCGAACGACTGCCCCGGATGCTGGTCCTTCAGCAAGCCCCGCTCCCGGGCTTCCTGCAATTTCTGATTCTCCCGGATCGCGATGTACTCCATTTCCGGAGTGATGATGCCTTTGCGAGCGTAGTGCATCTGACTGACATTGCAGCCTGGCTTGGCGCGGAGTGGTTTGCGCTCATCCATGAACCGCAGCGGATCCAATCGGGGATCGCTCATGCGGCGCCGCGTGAACTCCGAGGTATAGCCGGGCAGAGGCTCGACATCGTTACGTTCTGTGATCCAGGCTGCGCGGATCGGCGCCAGCCCCTTGCGCAAGTCAATCGTGGCCTCGGGATCGGTGTACGGCCCTGAGGTGTCGTAGACCATCACGGCTTCGTTCTTTTCCCCACCCATTTCAGTCGGGGTATCGGCCAATGAAATCTCGCGCATGGGCACACGTAGATCGGGGCGGCTACCGGATACGTAAACCTTGCGGGAATTGGGTAGCGGTGTGACCGCTGCGGAATCCACCTGGGCGGAATCACTGAGGTAGGAAGGTAGCTCTGTCATCGTTTGCTCCCGGAACTTTAATGGAGGTCGGGTCGCGTATGACGGAGCTGAGGACGGTCTACCGCTGTAATTAGCGAAGAGACATTTGGCCGATCAGCACTGTGGTCTTAATTCCTACGCCGGTATTATCCGGATCAGGTCGCGGGTTCTGCGTTGCAATCTCAGCCGTCTGCCCTTATCTAGTTAAGGCAGACCAGCACCCCGTCAAGACGCGAATCTGTTTTGTGTAGCACCCAAAATGAGTGCCGTTTGCAAGTGTAGAGCTGTGACCGATTATTGTCCATAATGTCGCACCAAAGCCCTATCAACGGTCTGATTCTGCACAACTTGCACAGTGCGGCGGCCAAGTCAGCGTTTGCGAGTAGGACGCTCACGTCCACAGGTATTCAGGAGAAACAATGAAGAAACGTCTGCTTTCCGGACTTGTTGGTCTCATGGTGGCTCAACCTGCCCTCTCCATCGATCTGATGGAAACCTATGAGAAAGCCCTGTCCTACGACTCCGGCATCGCTGCCGCCCAGGCCAGTTTCGAAGCCCAGCAGGCCGCCAGCGATGTGACTCGCAGTGTGTTGCTGCCCCAGCTCGGCGCATTTGGCGAAGCCAATTACATCGATGTGGAAGGCCCCAACCAGGACAACAGCTACCGCGAACTGGCTTACGGAGTTCAACTCACCCAGCCCCTGTTTCGAGCGGATGCCTGGTTCGATTACGACGCCAGCCAGTTTCAGACAGAGTCTGCTCGCGCCGACTACAACCTCGCTCAACAGCAGCTGATACTGGATGTGGCCACGGCCTACTTTAACGTGCTCCGTGCCAGAGACACCGTCATCACGACCCGCGCAGCCGAAGCCGCTATCCAGCGTCAATATGAACAGGCCCAGGAACGCTTTGACGTTGGCTTGATTGCCATCACCGAAGTCTACGAGGCGCGTGCCACCTACGATGATACCCGCAGCCAGCGAATCGTGGCGGAAAACCAGCTCAACATTTCCCAGGAACAGGTGGCGCGGCTGACAGGAGAATTTCCGGAGGAAATAGAGAATCTTCGACAGAATTTTCCATTAGGCCGGCCCGACCCCATGGATCCATCTGCTTGGGAGGCAACCGCGCTTGACCAGAATTGGTCTGTTCAATCTGCCCTGTACGATTTGAACGTCAGTGAAGCCAACCTGAAATCCGCCAAGGCGGGCCATTACCCCACCCTGGATCTGAACGCCTCGTATGGAAAGACCAAGACCGATGGCTTGGAGGATCCCAGTACTTTTCAGATGCAACGGGATGGCACCACAACTCAGGGCGTCATTGGCGTGACCCTGAACGTGCCACTGTATACCGGTGGCGGCACTCAGGCCGGCGTTCGCCAGCGTCGGTCATTGGTCACAGTGGCTGAGCAGTCACTGAAAACTGTTCGTCGTGACGTGCGGGTGAGTACACGCAGCCTGTTCTTGACCGTAAACAACAACATCGAGACTGCCTCGGCCCTTGAACAGACCATTGTCTCGCGCCGCAGCGCACTGGACGCCACGCGGGCCGGGTACGAAGTTGGCACCCGAAATATTGTTGAAGTTTTGGATGCAGAACGGGCCTATTACGTGGCGCTCCGGGACTACGCCAACTCTCGCTACGACTACGTGATCAACACCCTGCAGCTCAAGCAGGCTGCCGGCACGCTAAGCCCGCAGGATCTGGTTGCCCTGAACAACTGGCTGAGTGAATCGGCACCGGGCATCGAGGCGCTGGCTAATGAAGACAAGGTTCTCGACAACCCAGCACAGTAAGACCCGAGGCGGGCCCGACTCCGGGCTCGCCTTAAATCCGCTCTACGATCCCGTCAACAACCTTGTCCAACGCACCCCGATTCTTGTTAACGACGGCCAGTGCCCTGTCACCAATGGTATGGCGCTCATCGTCGTCAGTGATCAGCTGAACAAGGTGAATCGCCAGTTCATCCGCATCGGCAACCAGCTTGACACCAGAATCGTCCAGCAGACGCTGGTAGATGGTCTCGAAGTTAAATACGTGCGGTCCGGAGAACACGGGGATGCCCCAGGCCGCCGGCTCCAGTGGATTATGCCCGCCGCGCTCGATCAACGATCCTCCCACAAACGCCATGTCACTGGCGCCATAGAGCATCATCAACTCGCCCATGGTATCGGCAAGGTAAACATCGGCCGACGCCACCCCGTTACCGGTTGAGCGGCGTGCCAGCGTCAGCCCGGCTTTTTCAACCTTATCGGCCACCGACTCAAACCGCTCCGGATGGCGCGGCACGATAATGAGCAGAGTGCGGGGATGGACGGCAAGCACCTTCCGGTGCGCTTCCAGCAGCTGCGCGTCCTCTCCCTCATGTGTGCTTCCTGCGATCCATACTGCCGGCCTGGAGAGGGATTGCCGAAGTTCCGCCGATGCACTGCGGACATCTTCGGTGATATCGACGTCGAACTTAACACTTCCGGTAACGGCGACTTTCGAGCTGGCAACACCAATCCGACAGAACCGCTCGGCGTCTTTTTCAGCTTGGGCGGCCACCCAGCTGATACTGCGCATGATCGGTGCGGCCAGGCTCTTGATGCGCTCATACCCTAGGGCTGAACGCTCAGAGAGGCGTGCATTGATCAAAAACACTGGCACACCGCGAGCCTTGGACTGGCGAATCATGTTCGGCCAGATTTCGGTCTCCATGATGACCAGGATCTGGGGTTTGGCTCGGTTCAGGAAACGCCGAATCGATCCCGGCGTGTCGTAGGGAGCATAGGCATACTGCACTCGGTCGCCGAACATCTTTTGCGCTTGGGCCAGCCCGGTGTCGGTCATCGCAGTCATCAGGATGGAGATACCCGGGTCACGTGCCAGAAGACGCCGCACCATCGGCGCAGCGGCAATTGTTTCTCCTACCGAAACTGCGTGCACCCAAACCACGGCGCCGCTCGCGCGAGGAACCATCCCCAGTCGGTGGCGCCAGTTTTTCCGCAACTCAGGAGCTCGACGACCATGCCACCACAGGCGAAGCAAAATGAACGGCAATAGTAGCCTTATCATTTGTGAGTAGATAAAGTGCAGCATAGAGGACTCCCGGCAAAACAGTAGGCTATCATAGCCGAAAAGCCATTGATTTACTTCTGATTGATGCTCACATTCGCCCGCGATGGCGACTGGTTTTGCAGACAGGCAGGGTCATAATCCCGTGAAGAAAAAATATCGAAAACTCCCGAGAAATACCGACTACTCCGCCTACCGCCACCCCCGGTGGTGGCCAACCTGGATCGGAATTTCCCTGATGTGGTTGCTGGCGCAGCTACCGATTCGGGTTCAATGGTGGCTCGGAAAGATCGCCGGGCTGCTGGCGTGGCGTCTGGCCGGCAGCCGCCGCCAAATCACCGAGGTAAACATCGGTTTGTGTTTTCCCGAACTTAGCTCCGAGCAGCGAGCAGCTCTCGTTCGTAAGTCGTTCATTGCCAATGGTATTGGCCTGATGGAGCTGGGCCTGGCCTGGTTCCGAAATCCGGCCAGACTAACTTCCATTACCACCGTGCACGGGCTCGAACATTTTGAGCAGGCCCTCGCTCGCGGCAAGGGTGTACTGCTGCTCGGCGGGCACTACAGCACTTTGGATCTCGGCGGCAGCCTGGTCACCGAATACATCAACGCCGATGTCATGCAGCGGGATCACAACAACCCCCTGATGAATGCGGTGATGACCCGGGCCCGGGAGCGTCGGTACGGCAAGGTCCTCGGTGCCAGGGATTTGCGCGGCCTGTTCCGGAGCCTGAAAAACAGTCATGCGGTCTGGTATGCCGCCGATCAGGATTACGGCCGCAAAGACATCGTGTTTGCCCCGTTCTTCGACATCCCGGCCGGCACCATAACTGCCACGTCTCGCATTGCCGAACGCAGTGGCTGTGCCGTTGTGCCCTTCAGTCACGTCCGTCGAGAAGGTCGCCCCGGCTACGACATCTACTTTCATCCAGCTTTGGAGAACTTTCCCAGCGGCGATGATCTGCAGGATGCCACACTCGTTAACCACACTATCGAACGGGAAATTCGCCGGGCGCCGGAGCAGTACCTGTGGATGCACCGCCGCTTCAAGACACGACCCAACGTTGGCGATCCTGGCTTTTATGGTCGCCACTAACCAGCACGCATACGGAGGCCGGTTTACATGACCGGAACCTATGGCCAAGTCCACTGAAGGTAACAACGGCACGCCTGCGATCTGGCTGCTGACCGACAACAAAGCGGGCCACCGGAATCAGCTGAAGGGACTGGGCAATCGTCTTCGCGTGCTCACCGGTGCCAGCCTTCACTGGATTGATGCCAGCGAAGTTACGGTACCCGTCTGGCGCGCCCTGCTGGGCATTGCCCCTGCCCTCAATTCCGAACTGCCATCACCAAGCCTGATTGTTGCTGCAGGTACGGGCACCCACCGGCTACTGTTATCACTGCGCAGAGTCAGGCGCGCCAAGACGCTGACCCTGATGAAACCCGGGTTTCCCCTCGGCTGGATCGACGGCGTGATCACCCCAGCCCACGATGCCGTCCACAGCAATCACGTTCTGCTCACGGAAGGCGCACTTAACTCGATTACGCCTCTGGCCCGCATCACCGACAAACCGGAGGCACTGATCCTCATTGGTGGCCCATCGCCGCATTTCGAGTGGGACAACGACGTGCTGCTGGGGCAAATCAATCACCTGATCGGCCAATACCCGGCATGGCGCTGGACCATCAGTGGCTCCCGCCGAACCCCGGAAGAACTAATGGCTCGGCTGGATGAGCTGCAGGGGCCAAAGATTACCGTTGTTCATCCAAAGGACACTTATCAGGACTGGCTTTCGCACCAACTGGCCGGATCCAGAGCCGCCTGGGTCACTCCGGACAGCATGTCCATGGTGTGTGAAGCGGCAACTGCGGGGGTGCCGACCGGTATTTTCGAACTCCCTGCTCGCCCTGCCAGCCGCGTTGCCCAAGGTATTGGCGGCCTGGTTGAAAACGGACGAATCGCCCGCTGGACTGATCATGCTGCAGTCATGGCCGAGGAGACCGTCCCAACGGCTACACTCTGGGAGTCCGATCGCGCAGCACGCTGGATCATTGACCGGTATTTGCCCGCCTTTCGCACAAACCCACCGGCGAACAAGAGGACAACCGGATGAGAATTCTCCAGGCCCTGCCCGCGCTATACAGCGGAGGGGTTGAACGAGGCACCGTGGAATTCGCGTCTGATCTGGTAAAGCGTGGCCATGAGTCCTACGTGGTCTCCAAGGGTGGCCCGATGGCGGAGCAGCTGCGTGGCCAGGGTTCGAACCACATATTCATGCCGATCCATCGAAAATCACCCGCGTCTTTCGGACAGATCCTGCCCATGCGAAGGCTTCTGCTGGAACTGAAGCCGGACATAGTCCATGTCCGCTCGCGCATGCCCGCGTGGATCATCAACCTGGCGTTAAAGAGCATTCCGCTGGCCCAGCGCCCGGCCGTGGTCTCCTCGTTCCACGGCATGTATTCCGTCAATCCCTACAGTGCCATCATGACCCAGGCCGATCACCTGATCGCAGTCTCACAGTGTGTCCGGGATTACGTTCTGAATAACTACTCAGTTCCCGAAGACAAACTGACCGTGATCCAGCGCGGCGTCGACGTTGACGCCTTCCGGCAAAGGGAGCTCAGCGATCAATGGCTGCAGCGATGGTTCCGCCAGTATCCGCAACTGGCTGATCAGAAGATCATCATGATGCCCGGTCGTATTTCGCGCTGGAAAGGCCAGCTGGATTTTCTGGCCATGATGGCGAAACTGGTCCGCCATCGTCCGGATTGTTACGGCATCATTGTGGGTGGCGCCGAGCCCGGTAAGGAGCGCTTTTTGGAGGAGCTGGAGAAAGAGCGTGCTCGCCTGAACCTGACGGACAAGGTTAGCTTCCTGGGGCAACGCAACGACATGACCACCTTGTATCTGCTTGCGGATGTGGTCTGCCACATGAGCACCAAACCAGAGCCCTTCGGCCGCACCGTTACCGAAGCCCTCGCCTCGGGCACACCCGTGGCGGCCTACAATCGCGGAGGGGCGGCAGAAACACTTCAGGCCTGTTTCCAGAGTGGCCTGGTACCACCGGACAATACCGATCAGTTTGCTGAAACTGTCTTGAAACTGCTCGATGCTGACACGCACGCCATTGATATTCCCTACCGGTTTCGTCTTGAAGCGCAAACCGAGGCAACATTGAGTGTGTATGAAAAAGTAATGGCGCAACGTGACACTGGACCATGACGACTCCACGAAATCTGACCGTCGTGCTGTTTTTCGCAACGCCCGGCACAACCTGGGGCGGCATGGAGAAACATACGGCTGATCTGGCGCAGGCTCTGATCAGACGGGGCCACAGCGTCCATATCATCGGCCATAAAAGTTACCGTCACCATTTTTCCGCTGATGCGTGCTTCCATCCCGCGCCGGTCCAGCTCGGGCGCCGCAATCCCTGGCTCCGCCTGCTTCTGAAACGCCGTTTCCACCGGATAGCACCGGACATCATCCACGCACAAGGCAACAAGGCGGCCCAACTTATCGGAAGCGCGAAGAGTGAGCCGCGCTACGCTCGGGTCGGCACGGTGCACGGCAGCAAATCCAGCCATCACGCCTTCAGGCACCTCGACAAAGTCATCGCGGTCAGTCAACAGATCTATGACAGCCTCGAGCATTCAGGAAAGCAATTGATATTTAACGGCATCGCTACGCCACCCTCGGAAGCGCTCGAATCAAAAGGCGAACCGCTGCTATCAAGAGATGCCATCAATGTCGTCGCCATCGGCCGCTTGGAGCCGGTGAAGGGATTTCCGAATCTGGTTCGGGCCTGGGCGGAGCTGGCAGAAAGGAGCCCCCGAGCACACCTGACCATCTTTGGGGAGGGCTCACAACGCAAGGAACTCGAAGAGCTGATTGCAAGTCTGAAGCTGGACGCGCGGGTTGCGCTGGCGGGCTTCCGGGCTGATCTGGCTGGCGTATACCGTGAGGCTGATCTTGTCGTGATCAGCTCAGAACGGGAAGGCTTCCCCTACGTCTTGACCGAAAGCCTGCTGGCTCGCTGCCCGGTTGTTGCCACGCCGGTTTCCGGAGCCGCCTCACTGCTCCCCCAGCAGGCTCTCAGCCCCGATCACCGGGTTACCAGCCTAGCCAACCTGCTCATTGATGCCCTGGACGACTTGCCCGCACTGAACGCAGCCGAGGAGCCGGCAATGGCTTTTGCCAGCGACCGGCTGACTCTCAAGCGCATGGCCGATGACACAGAGCGCCTATATTTTGATGTGCTGACCGCAACCCATAACCAGAACCGCTGACAAGGGCTTGGCTAAGTCTCTCGATCATTTTGCAGCTGGCTAAGGAGCTGCAACTCCTTAGCCTTGGCCAACCGCATGAAATTGCGGTTGGCCGCCGTAATGGACACGCTCAGGCCGTACCAGCCATTCAGGATCTGCCGATGCAGAAGGTAATACTTGAGAAACTTCAGCGGAAACTCGACAAACAGCCGGCCACTGGATATCTTCCGCCCCTTACTCGCCATGAACCTGGCCTGCTCCGTCGACAACTGACAGTATTTTCGCTCCATCTGCTCCAGAGATATCAGCGTTCGGTGCAACACATCCCCTTTCAGATCGAGTACTCGCCCCTGCCGCACTTGCGGGCGGTCGTTATTACTGTCTTTTTCCGCCACAATGGCCGCACGCTTCCGGTGGTATAAGCGAAGGATTTTTTTCGTTTTGTCGTGCCTGAACGGGTGCCCCGGAACCGGCTGAGACAGCACCCAGCGCATCCTGAAACCCGCGACATCCTCGGAAATGGAATTGGCAAACAGATTCCTGATGTTCTCGACCAAACGGTCGGAAAGCACCTCATCCGCATCCAGATCCAACACCCAGTCATTACGGCAAAGACTGGCGGCGTAGGCCTTTTGGCACGCGAACCCTTGCCACTGATGATGGACAACGCGAGCACCGGCAGCTTCTGCAAGCTCCCTGGTTCTATCAACGCTTCCGGAATCGACCACAATGATTTCATCCGCCCAGCCTCCGACCTTGGCTAACGACTCCGGAAGTCGCAGCTCTTCATCCTGGGTGATGTAATACACGGACACTGGTAATGTCATTACAGATCCTACGGCTGAGGTAACGTATTTTGGTTTGTGCCGGGGCAATTTTGCCATGCCTCTATGGTAATATGTTGCGCCATAAATGGATCTTTTTCATGGCGTTCTCACACTCAAGCTCGGAGTAGACCAATGATTCACCCCGTCATCATGGCCGGCGGCACGGGTTCCCGGCTCTGGCCCCTGTCACGACAGC
>Ga0207908_1000117_pt1 | contig 33956 bp, 23 predicted proteins | sample MalvirmetagMSP81_FD_184224 | JGI IMG/M metagenome (GOLD analysis project Ga0207908, IMG submission 184224) | Marine viral communities from the Deep Pacific Ocean - MSP-81 (SPAdes) | ecosystem: Environmental > Aquatic > Marine > Oceanic | place: Pacific Ocean | collected 2011-04-18
GTCAACAACTGCATCTTCCAGGACTGAAGACTCGATCTGAGACTTCTGCTCCGGGTTGCTGTTGAAGTGTGCAACCACTTCTTCTGGCTGTTCGTACGTAGACGCGATCTCCTGGATCTTTTCGTCTACCTTGGCCGGGTCGGCTTTCAGGTCGTTTTTCTTGACCACTTCCTGGAACAGCAGGCCAGTCTTCACGCGGCGCTCAGCCTGCTCCTGGAAAATTTCCTTGGGCAGCTGCTGCGGATCAATCTGGCCGCCGAAACGCTGGACGGCGTCCTGACGGAGACGATCGATTTCCTGATCAACCAGGGCAGCCGGAATATCCAGCTCAGTGGTTTCCAGCAGACCGTCAACAACGTCGTTCTTGACCTTGTTGGAAACCGCCTGCTTGAGCTCGCGCTCCATGTTCTTTTTGACTTCTTCGCGGAAAGTCGCTTCGTCTTCGGCATCAATACCGAACTTCTTGAAGAATTCGGTGTCGAGTTCCGGCAACTGCGGCTCTTCAACCTTGTGAATCTTGATCTCGAACTTGGCCGGCTTACCCGCCAGATCTTCGTTGTGGTAATCCTCCGGGAAGGTAACCTCGATTTCCATGTCTTCGCCGGCCTTACCACCAACGATGGCCTTCTCAAAGCCCGGAATCATCTGGCCGGAGCCCAGAGTCAGACGATGGCCCTCAGCGGCTCCGCCTTCGAATTCTTCACCGTCGATAAAACCTTTGAAGTCAATGGTCAGCACGTCCTTGTTTTTGGACTTGCGCTTGACTTCTTTCATGGTGGCCTGCTGACGACGCAGGTTGTCGATCATGTTGTCGACATCTTTGTCGGTGATCTCGGAAGTCAGCTTTTCGACTGAAATCTTGCTGAGATCGCCCAGCTCGATTTCCGGCAGCACTTCGAAGATGGCGACAAATTCAAGGTCTTTGCCCTCTTCCATGGTCTTTGGCTCGAACTTCGGCCAACCTGCCGGGTTGATATCCTGTTCCTGCAGTGCCTTGATGTAGTTGTCGCGCATAACCTCGCCAACGATTTCCTGGCGGACGCTGTCACCGAAACGACGCTTAACCACCTTCATGGGCACCTTGCCCGGGCGGAAACCATTTAGGCGTACGGTACGCGCAGTTTCCTGCAGGCGCTTCTGAACCGCCTGATCAATTTCCTGGGCGGGCACACCAATCGTCATGCGACGTTCGATGTTGGAGGTCGTTTCAACAGACACTTGCATGGAAGATCCTCAAATTACAGGTTCAGTATGTGAATGAAATCAAACTCGAAAACCGGTTTTCAGGCTCTTGCTGAAAACAGGCCGAAAATTAAAAGGCGATAGTTTATCACGGTTTGCCCCGGTGAGAGAATCACCCATCTCACGCTTGACTAGCCACATGACACGGACAAACGAACTGTCTTTGGCTGAACTATGGGGACAAAAGATGAAAAAGAAAGGGCCCTACGGGAGGATATTCATTGACGAACACCTCGCAGGGTCTTGAAACATAAAATCAGTGGGCGGGACAGCGTTCGAGTTACCAACATCTCTTGCTCACTCGAAAATAGTGTCAGCCCTGTTTACACCCACAGCCACTCAAACCGGCAACCGACTCAAATCCCCCTCTCAAATCATAAAGCTGTGACAGTGGCATTATCTATGCTGCTTTTTCTGATCCTGGATAATTCCAAAAACAAGGGAGGGCCTCACTCATGGCGACAGCTGATCACTCCGCTCCCCCCGATTTCAGGCTCATTTCTTTGGCCCCGGTTTTTAGCCTATGGCTGGCCAAGTTTTTCCTGGCAATTGCTGTAGCCACTCTTTCAGTCAACGCTGCTGCGTCCGAGATACTAGTCTCTTCAAATGCCGACAGGTCTGCGCCCCAGTCGTTGGAGACCCAAAGCCTAAAGGATGCTGTGTATATTTTTGTCGCTGGAGCTGATGATGCCAGCCAGGTTCGTTTTTATCTTGACGACAACAGGATTCAAACAGAAAACCGCTTCCCCTGGGATGCTGCGGGGACCGCGCCAAACGGTCTTGCCCAGCCGCTTGATACCCGAAACTTTTCCGATGGCAGCTACATCCTGAGAGTAGAAATCCAACCGTCAGAAGGTCCGCTAGAAACGGTGGAAGCGAACCTTCAAATTGTTAACCAGCCACCCCCGGAAGAGGGGTCTGACGCTTCTCAGTTGCATCTGGGCTGGAAAGAAAGCCCAGCCCACTCGTTCAGCATAATGTGGTTCTCCCCGGCATCATCAGAGGCTTCAGTAAAATTCAGACTCACAGGCGAGCAGGCTTGGCAAGTCGCGACCGGCGGGCTAAATCATCAAACCGCAGACGGTCATTATCTGAGCGTTGATGTAAACGGCCTGCTCGCAAACGCCCAATACGAATTTCAGGTATCGCTGGCCCCACAGATCTGGAGCCGATCGTATCGGGCGTCCACCATGCCCGCCTCCGGCCCTCAGAGCTTCACTGCGGGCTTTGTCGCGGATACTGGCCTGAAAGGAAGGCTAGATGGCCTGGCATCTGGCACGCAAGGCGTTATCGATGAATTACAGGCACTGGATCCCGACTTCATAATGCTAGGGGGAGACTACGCTTATTTTGACACCGACAAACGCTTCGGCACTCTTGAGCGCTCGATCTCGGCGTGGTTTGACCAAATGGCTCCGATCGCCCACTCAAAGGTGATGATGCCGGTATACGGCAACCATGAGGTTTTACTTGGCGAAAGTTTTGATGTGTGGTCGCGCTACTTTGCAACCCCCGAGGGCTGGAACGCACGAAGGATGTACAGTTTTGATATCGGGGATGTGCACTTCGTTGCAATTTACGGCCTGGACGAATTTCAAACACTTCCCCAGGACGCTCTCGATTGGATTTCCAGTGACTTACAGCAGGCTTCTCTTCAGGGACAGCGCTGGCTAATCCCATTTTTTCATGCAGCACCTTTCTCAGACGGTAGAAACCACCCATCCGCCAGCTCACTAAGAGCACAGCTCGGGCCAATCTTCGAGGCCGCAGGTGTGAAAGTGGTACTGACCGCGCACGACCAATCTTACGAACGTACCTATCCGCTGACAGATGTGCCAAACAACAATTCGCCCACGTCTGAAAAACGACACTGCTACACCCTGGCTGACGGTGTAAGCTGGCTCAAAGTGGCACCAGGAGGAAAACTAAGCAATATCTCAAAAGGGTTCTCCCCTTGGGCGTCGCCGACACCCCCCTCCTGGACGGTTGCTCGCAATAACTCCCTCCATCACTTTGCCTATATTTCTGTAAATTCAGACGGAATATTGGACGTGGACATCCACGGCCTGGAAGCCACCGGTGCCGCTTCACTTCGCATTGACCGGGTCCGCTATACAACACAGGCGTGCGAGGAGGAAATCAGCGCACTACCGTCCGAGATGTCTTTTGTCCTGGAGCCAGGAGCATCCGAGCAACGTGGTTTGGCCGTTACATCAGGACAAGAAGCCACAAACTTCCGAATTACCCAAATTCCAAGCTGGCTGTCTTTGTCAGCAGTGGCGGGAATAACCCCCACAGAATTAACCGTAACTGCCGACACCAAAGACCTATCCTATGGGCTTCATCGAGGAGTGCTGGAAGTCGCCAGCGATACTGGTACCGCAACCTGGATCCCGATCGCACTCAGAGTTGGCGCCTCAGACTATCAATTGCTGGTTTCCAGCAACGCCCAACGGAGTGCCGCCGTTCCACTTGAAGGCGCAGTACTTCAGAACGACAGCTACATTTTTGTCAGCCCGGAGTCAGATATCACCCGAGTGCGCTTCTATCTTAATGATCCAGAAGCTTTGGGGGCCGTGACCAAAACAGAAAACGTTGCTCCTTTTGATTTGGGCGGCACAGCCTCAAACGACAATGCCCTACCCTTCAACACCCAGTCATTGGCTGATGGCGCCCACACACTCGGTGCTCGCGTGTCGCTCTCGGGCATGCCAGAACTGCTACTGAATACCAGTTTCCAGGTCGCTAACGACGCCCCAAGACTATCTGCCACACCCAATAGCCTGGCTTTTCGACTAACAACACCCGAGACCGTCGCAGAGCAAAGCGTCCTAGTCCAAATGACGAATGGGCTTACTCCAGCCTACACGGCTCAGACCAACTCAGCGTGGTTAAGTGTAAGCCCACCTGACGGCACCGCACCCGAAACCTTAACCGTGGGCATAAACGCTGCTGGAATTGGGCTGGGATCCTACTCTGGAGAGATAAGCCTGACCGCCGAAACCGGCGAGACGGAATCTATCGTTGTTAGTCTCGAATACGCTGAGCCATCATCGTTGTCCCTGAAAGCAAGCACAACGCCCGACCGAAGCTCACCGTTTAACCTAGAAGGATCGGTACTCTCTGGTGACACATACATTTTTGTGCCAGAAGAATTCGGTGTGACCGAGGTTCAATTCTATCTTGACGACCCCGAGCGTCAAAACTCACCGATACAGGTTGAGAAAAGAGCGCCATGGGATATGGCAGGCACACAATCAACAGCGCCACGCAACGCGCATCCCTTCGATTTATCCGGCCTGACCGGCGAACACCAGGTGACTGCAGTCGTAACAGTGGAGCAAAGCACCCAGGTGCTTCATGCACGCTTCCAAGTGACACCATGAATTCAGATACACAACTGAAGCCGAGAAAAACCCTTCTCGACTTATTTCATCTGGGCGGCAATCCAACATTCGAGCGTTTCCAACACGCCCTACCAGCCATAAAAAAAGCCTCTTAGATTATCTCTAAGAGGCTTTTAAAGTTGGTGCGGGTGGAGGGACTTGAACCCCCACTCCTCTCGGAACCAGAACCTAAATCTGGCGCGTCTACCAGTTCCGCCACACCCGCATAACTTTTAAAACTCTGCACGCTCAGTGCTTTCGCAGCTTGCGCGACTCACTTCTCGCTTTTAAGCCCACCCGTGATAGCAGCAGCTGCCAAGGAGACTCTCATTAAAGCGGGAAACAAAAAAGAAAATTGGGGTGGACGAAGGGGATCGAACCCTCGACCGCAGGAGTCACAATCCTGAGCTCTACCAACTGAGCTACGCCCACCACAAAAGGACTTACTTTCTAGAAACTTCCAGCGCTAGAGATCAGCGACCAGATAGTCAACTTTGCTGCTTACGGTCGCTCCGGCGCGGACCACCAAGATATAATGGCGCGCCCGGCAGGACTCGAACCTGCGACCACCCGCTTAGAAGGCGGGTGCTCTATCCAGCTGAGCTACGGGCGCTTAACCGTTCGCCCACCTGAACATCCAGAAAAGTGGTCGGGGTAGAGAGATTCGAACTCCCGACATCCTGCTCCCAAAGCAGGCGCGCTACCAGACTGCGCTATACCCCGTCTGAACTGAACAACAAGTGCATCAGCAAAGTTGGCGCGCATATTACCGGCGCCAATCGACTCCGTCAACACGGATTTTAAAATTCGTCAAAATATCATTCTTGGTAAAGACCTTACGGCGCCTGGAAAGTTCCGAAAACCGCCGCCTACGCCCCGTCAATTGGAGTTCTGCCGGAAGCATGAGACAATGCTCGGCCTTCATTTCTCAACGCCCAAGCGACAAGACAAAACATGAGCGCCAAACTGATTAACGGAAAAGAAATCGCTGCCGGTGTCAGGCAGCAGGTTGCCGCCGGTGTAGAAGCTCGCCGACAGCAGGGGTTACGCGCACCTGGGCTGGCCGTGGTACTGGTCGGTGAGGACCCAGCCTCCCACGTTTATGTAGGCAACAAGCGCAAAGCCTGCGATCAGGCCGGCATCCTCTCGCTGTCCTACGATCTGCCCGCAGACACCTCCCAGGAAGCCCTCGAAGCACTCATTGATGAGCTGAACGAAAACCCGACGGTGGATGGCATTCTGGTGCAGCTTCCGCTGCCAGAGCGTCTGGATGCCGACCCGATCCTGGTCAAGATCCGCCCGGACAAAGACGTGGACGGCTTTCACCCGTACAACATCGGCCGCTTAATGCAGCGCAAACCCTCGCTCAGGCCCTGTACGCCCGCAGGCATCATTACCCTACTGGATAGCATCAACACCCCTTACAAGGGCCAGCACGCGGTCATAGTAGGCGCCTCCAACATCGTCGGCCGCCCCATGAGCATGGAACTGCTCCTGAAAGGCGCCACCACCACTGTTTGTCACCGCTTTACCCCAAACCTGGAAAAATTCGTTGGTGAAGCAGACATTCTGATCGCCGCTGCCGGTAAACCCAACCTGATCAACGGGGAATGGGTAAAGCCCGGCGCAACGGTCATCGACGTGGGCATCAACCGAATGGACGATGGCAAACTGCGCGGCGACGTCGACTTCAACGCGGCGGCTGAACGTGCGGCCTACATTACCCCAGTACCGGGCGGTGTGGGGCCGATGACCATCGCCACCCTGCTCCAGAACACGCTGTATGCAGCCAACGTGCTGCACAAGAACTGAGCACTCAGACGCTTAGACCAATGCGCCGCACCACAAGCAGCCACAAAAAAACCCCGCACCAGGCGGGGTTTTTTGTGGCTGCTCAGTACTTATGCACCGTACTTGGCTTTTGCCTTCAGACGGTATGCGTGCAGGAGCGGCTCGGTGTAGCCATTTGGCTGCTCACGACCCTTGAGGATCAGATCCATCGCTGCCTGGAAGGCAACACTGTCGTCAAAGTTCGGCGCCATGGCGCGATAGGACGCATCACCGGCGTTCTGCTTATCGACGACCGCGGCCATGCGCTTCATGGTCTCGTCGATCTGCGCCTCGGTGCAAACACCGTGGTACAGCCAGTTGGTCAGCAGCTGCGAGGATATCCGCAGAGTGGCGCGGTCTTCCATCAGCCCGACGTTATTGATGTCCGGCACTTTGGAGCAACCAACACCCTGCTCAACCCAACGCACGACGTAGCCCAGAATACCCTGCGCGTTGTTATCCAGCTCCTGCTGGATTTCCTCGGCAGACAGTGCACCCGGATCGGCCATAACCGGCACGGTCAGGATGTCATCGATGTTCGCGCGAGCGCGGCTTTCGATGTCTTTCTGAACGTCGCTCACACAGATCTGGTGGTAATGGGTTGCGTGCAGTGTTGCCGCAGTCGGTGATGGAACCCAGGCGGTGTTCGCGCCGGATTTCGGGTGACCGATCTTGGCTTCGAGCATGCCAGCCATCAAATCCGGCATGGCCCACATGCCCTTACCAATCTGAGCGACACCACGGAAACCAGTCTCAAGACCGATATCCACGTTCCACTGCTCGTAGGCGTTGATCCAGGCTGCCTGCTTCATTTCGCCCTTACGAATGAACGGTCCCAGCTCCATGGAGGTGTGCATCTCGTCACCGGTGCGGTCCAGGAAGCCAGTGTTGATGAATACCGCACGCTCTTTGGCTGCGTGGATACAGGCTTTCAGGTTGACGGTGGTGCGACGCTCTTCGTCCATGATCCCTACCTTCAGGGTGAACTGAGGCAGACCCAGGGCATCTTCTACCCGACCGAAGAATTCGTTGGTGAACGCAACTTCTTCCGGACCGTGCATCTTGGGCTTAACGATGTACATGGAGCCCTTGGTGCTGTTCTGGAGACTACCGCCACCTTTCAGGTCGTGGATCGCAATCAGCGACGTGATCAGACCATCCATCAGGCCTTCCGGCACTTCCTGGCCATCGCTCAGCAGCACGGCCGGGTTGGTCATCAGGTGACCAACGTTACGGATGAACATCAGGCTGCGGCCTTTCAGGCTCAACTCGCCACCGGCAGGCGCGGTGTAGGTGCGGTCAGGATTCATCTTCCGGGTCAGTTGCTTGCCGCCCTTCTCGAAGGTTTCCTGCAGATCGCCCTTCATCAGGCCGAGCCAGTTGCGATAAGCCAGGGCCTTATCGTCTGCGTCAACGGCGGCAACGGAATCTTCACAGTCCATGATGGTGGTCAGGGCTGACTCCATCAGCACGTCCTTGACGTGGGCACCGTCGTCTTTGCCAATCGGATGAGTGGCATCGATCTGAATTTCGAAGTGCATGCCGTTCTTCACCAGCAGCACACCGGTCGGCGCATCGGCAGCGCCGGTGTAACCAACAAAGCCAGACTCGTCTTTCAGGCCCGTGGACTCACCGTTCTGCAGTTTGACGACCAGCTTGCCGCCCTCTACAGAGTACTTGGCGGCATCCTTGTGGCTTCCGGATGCCAGCGGAGCCGAGCTGTCCAGCAGCTTGCGAGCCCACTCAATAACCTTGGCACCGCGCACCGGGTTGTAGCCAGCACCTTTGTCGGCACCGCCCTCTTCGGAGATGGCGTCGGTACCGTACAGCGCATCGTACAAGCTCCCCCAACGGGCGTTGGCGGCGTTCAGCGCAAATCGGGCGTTCATGATCGGCACAACCAGCTGTGGACCCGCCATGGTGGCGACCTCCGGGTCAACGTTGGAGGTGGAGATCTTGAAATCCGCCGGCTCTTCGACCAGGTAGCCAATGTCCTTCAGGAAGGATTTGTACTCGGCCATGTCCAGCTCCTGACCTTTATGGTCGCGGTTCCAGCTGTCCATTTTTTCCTGAATCGCATCACGCTTGGCTAGCAACTCGCGGTTACGCGGGGCCAGTTCGTTTACGATTTTGTCGAAGGCGGCCCAGAATTTATCTGCGTCGACACCGGTTCCCGGGATCGCTTCGTTGTTTACGAAATCATACAGATTCTTCGCGACCTGAATGCCGCCGACTTGTACGCGTTCTGTCATCGTTGTCTGCCTCAGTGGGTTACGTTTCCCGACTCCCCCTTCGTTGAGGGGGCATTCTAATTTGAGCGCCGCATTGTACGGGAAAATGCGTATCAGGTCATTCCCACTTCTACAATGCAGCTTTTGTTTTAGCTTACTGAAAAACTCAGCCCCGCCGCCAGGTTGTGCCTTCGCGGGAATCGTCCAGGATGATGCCTTTGTCCGCCAACTCATCGCGGAGGCGATCGGCTTCGGCAAAATCCCGGGCTTTGCGGGCGTCGTTGCGGGCCTGAATCATTTGTTCAATATCCTCGGCACTGAGTTCGCCGCCGATGTCGGCCTGGAAAAATGCCTCCGGATCCTGCTGCAGCAGCCCCAGAATAGAACCCAGACGGACCAGGACCGCGGCACTCTGCTTGGCTTCCTGTTCGCGCCCGTCACGACGATGCTGATTGATGTCGTTGGCCACTGCATGCAGCACCGCAATGGCACCGGCGGTGTTGAAATCATCGTCCATCACTTCCATGAAACGGCGATCGTGCTCGGTTTCACCCACGTCCGCCGCCTTGGCCGGCACGATACCGCGCAGCGAATTGTATAGCTTGGTCAGGGTGCGACCGGCTTCGGCCAGGTTATCCTCGGAATAATCGACCTGGCTGCGGTAATGGCTGGAAACCAGGAAATACCGGACCACTTCCGCCGGATAGGTTTCGAGAATTTCGCGGATCGTGAAAAAGTTGCCCAGGGACTTGGACATTTTTTCCTTGTTCACCCGGATCGCACCCGCGTGCATCCAGGCCCGGGCAAATTCGTGGCCGGTAGCGCATTCGGATTGGGCGATTTCATTCTCGTGGTGGGGGAACAACAGATCCGGACCACCGCCATGGATATCAAAGGTATCGCCCAGGCACTCGGTCGACATCGCCGAACACTCGATATGCCAACCCGGGCGACCATCGCCCCAGGGTGACGGCCAGCTGACCTCGCCCTCACCTGCGGCTTTCCAGAGCGCAAAGTCCGCTGGGCTGCGCTTGGCTTCCTGGACATCGATGCGAGCACCGGCAACCAGATCTTCGAGCTTCTTCTTGCTCAACTTGCCATAGCCGGTAAATGAATCGACGGCGAAATAGACATCGCCGTTGTCGGCGGCGTAAGCGTGATTACTGGCAATGAGTTTATGGATCATCGCCACAATCTCATCGATATAGCCGGTCGCCCTCGGCTCTTTGGTGGGCGGTAGAACGCCCAACCGGGCCTCGTCCTCGTGCATGGCGCGAATCATGCGATCAGTCAGATCGGTGAAGGCTTCGCCATTTTCCTCCGCCCGACGCAGGATCTTGTCATCAATGTCGGTGATGTTGCGCACGTAGTTCACGGCGTAACCCCGATGCCTCAGGTATCGGGTGATGACATCGAATGCTACCAGCACCCGGGCATGGCCAAGGTGGCAGTAGTCGTAAACGGTCATGCCGCAGACGTACATCCGCACCTTACCCGGTTCAATAGGCTTAAACTCTTCCTTGCGCTGCGAGAGCGTGTTGTAAATGCGGATCACTTGCCCCCCTTACCCCAGGAATCACGAAGCGTAACGGTTCGATTGAAGACCGGCCGGCCGGCGTTCTGCGACAGCAGCTCGTCGAAGAAGAAATAGCCCTCGCGCTCAAACTGGTACGGCAGATCTGTGCGCGGCTGCACCAGGCCCCTTTCAACCCGCGCGCCGTGCAACACAACCAGGGATTCCGGGTTCAGGTGGTCGGTAAAATCGCCGTCTTTGTCACTGTCCGGGGACTCGTGATTGAACAGACGGTCGTACTGGTTGATGTCGGCCTCGACGCTGTCAGTCGCCGATACCCAGTGCACCACACCATTGGGCTTGTAGCCTTCCGGATTCACACCCAGGGTGTTCGAATCGTATTCACATTTGAGCTCGACGATCTCGCCACTGGCGTCACGAATGATCTCACGGCAGGTCATCACATACCCGCCGCGCAGCCGCACCGCCTGGTCCGGAGCAAGGCGCTTCCATTTGCGCGGCGGCTCCTCGGCGAAGTCCTCACGATCGATGAACAGGGTCTGGCTCCAGGTGACCTCACGCTCCCCCATCTCCGGATTCTGGGGATGAACCGGCAGCACCAGCGTTTCGGTCTGGTCGGCGGGGTAGTTGGTCAGGGTGACCTTGAGCGGACGCATCACGCACATGGCGCGGGGTGCGCGGGTATTCAGGTCTTCCCGGATGGCGTGCTCGAGCATGCCCACATCCACGGTACCGCCAGCCTTGTTAACCCCCACCATGTCGCAGAAGGTGCGGATCGATTCAGGCGTGTAGCCACGGCGACGCATGCCGGAAATAGTCGGCATCCGCGGGTCGTTCCAACCTTCCACAAATTTCTCATCCACCAGGCGCTTCAGCTTGCGCTTGCTGGTGATGGTGTAGTTAAGATTCAGCCGGGCAAATTCAATCTGGCGCGGATGGCAAGGGCCAGAAATATTGTCCAACACCCAATCATAGAGCGGACGGTGATCCTCGAATTCCAGGGTACACAGGGAGTGGGTGATGTTTTCGATCGCATCCGAGATCGGATGGGTGAAATCGTACATCGGGTAGATGCACCAATTGTCGCCGGTCTGGTGATGGTCGGCGTAACGGACGCGATAGAGAATCGGGTCCCGCAGGTTGATGTTGGGAGACGCCATGTCGATCTTCGCCCGCAACACCAACTCGCCGTTCTGGTATTTACCGTCGCGCATGTCGCGGAACAGCTGGAGGTTTTCCTCCACTGGTCGATCCCGGTACGGACTGTTCTTGCCCGGCTCCTTCAGGCTGCCACGGTACTCCGCCATCTGATCAGCCGAGAGCGCACAGACATAGGCCTTGCCATTCTCGATCAACTCCTCGGCAAAGGCATACAGCGAGTCAAAGTAGTCCGATGCGTGACGAACCTCGCCCGCCCATTGGTAACCAAGCCAGGACACGTCCGCCTTGATGGCATCGATGTACTCCTGGTTTTCCTTTTCCGGATTGGTGTCGTCAAATCGCAGGTTACATTCGCCGCCAAAGGTCTCCGCAATGCCGAAGTTCAGGCAAATGGATTTGGCGTGACCAATGTGCAGGTAGCCATTCGGCTCCGGCGGAAAGCGGGTTACCACCTTACCGGTGTGCTCGCCCTTGGCGATGGCGTCTTCGATCAGGCTCTGAATAAAATTGTGGGCTTTCTTCGATTCGGCGCTCATACGTTCTCTGTAGAAAAGGGTGGGTCAGAAACCGCCTATTATACTCACAAATCTGAGCCGGACTCATGCATAGCGCGAAACTCTTGCGTACAATGAGCCCTTTAGCCCAACCAATTCTTTTGACCAATTATTCTAAACAGGAACGCCCGATGATTCTGCTGCAAACCAACCTCGGTGACATCAAACTCGAGCTGGACCACGACAAGGCTCCCGAGACCGCCAAAAACTTCGAACAGTACGTTCGTGACGGTTTCTACGACGGCCTGGTTTTCCACCGGGTGATCAGCAACTTTATGATTCAGGGTGGTGGCTTCGAGCCTGGCATGACGCCCCGCAAAACCCGCGACCCGATCCAGAATGAAGCGGATAACGGCCTGAGCAACATGCAGGGTACAGTGGCCATGGCCCGCACCATGGACCCGCACTCCGCCACCGCGCAATTCTTCATCAATGTCGAGAACAACGGCTTCCTCGATCACAGCGCCAAAAACGCGGAAGGCTGGGGATACTGTGTTTTCGGCAAGGTTGTTGAGGGCATGGACACGGTCAACCAGATTCGTGCTGTTCGCACGACCCTCAAGGCTGGCCACCAGGACGTCCCGGCAGAAGACGTCATCATCATTTCCGCCAAGGTGCTTGAGGAGGGAGGTGCAGCGTGACCACGCTGTTTATCTCGGATCTCCACCTGGAGGAATCCCGGCCGGACATTACCGATGCGTTCCTCGGTTTCCTGCAGGAAAAGGCCCACGGTGTAGAAAAGCTCTACATCCTGGGCGACTTCTTTGAGGCCTGGATCGGCGATGACGAGCGCACGCCGCTGCAGGAACAGATTGCTGCAGCGCTTCGCGCCGTTAGTGAAAGCGGCACCGAGATCTTCCTGATGCACGGCAACCGCGACTTCCTGATTGGTCACGACTTCTGTGACCGGGCGGGGGCAACGCTGGTGGATGATCCAACCGTCGTTGATCTGTACGGCACCCCTACCCTGCTGATGCACGGTGACAGTCTGTGTACCGCCGATGTGGAGTACCAGAAGTTTCGCGCCAACATGCGCAATCCCCAGTGGCAGCAGATGATCCTGCAGCGCCCGCTGGCTGATCGTCAGCAGATGGCGCGCCAACTGCGGGAAATCAGCATGGCCAAGAACCAGGGCAAGGCGGAAACCATCATGGACGTCACGCCGGAAGAAGTGGTCAAGGACATGGAGGCGCACGGCGTTCAGCGCCTGATCCATGGCCACACTCACCGGCCGGCCGAGCATCACCTGCAGGCCAATGGTCAGCCGGCAAAGCGTATTGTGCTGGGTGACTGGGACACGCACGTTTGGTGGCTGGAGGTGCAGCCCGGCCAAGAGCCGGTGCTGAATAAACAACCGCTGTAACGAAGAAGGCCGGGCACATGCCCGGCCTTTCTGTTTCTGGCGCTGGGTTTTAGTGCGCCAGGATTTGCTTGAGGAACTGCTGCGTGCGCGGCTCCTGCGGGTTGCTGAAGAAGTCGTGAGGCGGCGCCTCCTCGACAATCTCCCCGCCATCCATAAAGATCACGCGGTCCGCCACGGTCTTGGCAAAGCCCATCTCGTGGGTGACGCAGAGCATGGTCATGCCGCTGCCGGCCAGTTCGATCATGACGTCCAGCACTTCCTTGATCATCTCGGGATCCAGTGCCGACGTTGGCTCGTCAAACAGCATGATTTTCGGCTTCATGCACAGCGCCCGGGCAATGGCTACCCGCTGCTGCTGACCGCCAGAGAGCTGACCCGGGAACTTATGGGCCTGATCCGGAATTTTCACCCGCTCGAGGTATTCCATGGCCGAGGCCTCCGCCTCCTTCCGTGGAATCTTGCGAACCCAGATTGGCGACAGGCAGCAGTTCTCCAACACTGTTAAGTGCGGAAACAGATTAAAGTGCTGGAACACCATGCCAACTTCCCGACGCACGTTATCGATGTGCCGAATATCGTCCGTCAACTCGACATTATCGACAATGATTTTGCCCTGCTGGTGTTCTTCCAGCCGGTTAATGCATCGGATAAATGTCGACTTGCCGGAACCGGACGGGCCACAGATAACAATCCGCTCGCCCTGCTTAACCGTGAGGTTCAGGTCCTTGAGGACGTGAAAGTCGCCATACCATTTGTGCATCCCTTCAACCCGGATAATGCCCGGATTCTTCCCCGTCTCGCCCTGAGCGGAGGACTGTACTTCAGAAGTTTGGGTTTGTTCTGTCATTGGGTTACCCATCAGGTTTTGTGACCGGTGTCGAGTTTGCGTTCGAGGTTCTGGCTGTAACGGGAAATGCCGAAACAGAATATCCAGAAACAGAAGGCCACGAAAACATAGCCCTCCACGGCGACGTTCTGCCAGGCCGGGTCCGTAACGGTTGACTGAACGGTGCCGAGAACATCGAACAGACCGATAATCAGGACCAGCGTGGTGTCTTTGAACAGTGCAATAAAGGTGTTCACGATGCCGGGTATAACCAGCTTCAAGGCTTGCGGCAGCACCACCAGCCCCATCTTGCGCCAATAACCCAGACCAAGTGCGTCGGCTGCTTCGTATTGCCCTCTCGGGATGGCCTGCAAGCCACCGCGAATAACTTCAGCCATGTAGGCAGACTGCCAAAGCGTGATACCAATCAGCGCTCGCATCAGCTTCTCAAAGTTCATTCCCTCGGGCAGGAACAGTGGCAGCATGACCGACGCCATAAACAGCACGGTAATCAGCGGCACCGCTCGCCAGACTTCAATGAACACCACGCTGAGACCGCGAATGATCGGCATCTCCGAGCGACGCCCAAGCGCCAGCAAAATACCAATGGGCAACGATGCCAGGATCCCGATATAGGCCAGGATCAAGGTCAGCATCAAGCCGCCCCATTTGGTGCTTTCTACGGCTTCAAGGCCGAAGAGGCCGCCTGGAATCAGGAAGTAGCCAATCACTGGCAGGCCGGTCATGCCGAAGATGCCAAACCATTTACGGGCGGGGAATCGCTCGATGAACTGGGGCACGAAGGCCACTGCCAGCAGCAGGAACATCAGGTCCACACGCCACTGCAGCTCGTCCGGGTAGAACCCGTAAATGAAGAAGTTCAGACGCTGGTCAATGAACAACCAGCAGGCACCCGCACCGGAACAGTCGCTGGCATCAGCGCCCAGGAAGTCGGCATCGAACAGAGCCCAGTTCAGGATCGGTCCAACGCTGGTCACAACCAGGTAGCCGACGACAACCGTGAGCAAGGCGTTGTACCAGGTAGAGAACAGATGCTCGCGCATCCATTTCACAGGCGTGAGGGCCTTTTTAGGTGGTTTCATGGTGGACTCAGTCATCATCGCTCCTTAATCGCCACGGCCCGGTTGTAGATGTTCATGAACAGCGAGATCGACAGACTGATGGTCAGATAAACCGCCATGGTAATGGCGACCACCTCAACCGCTTGCCCTGTCTGGTTCAGGGTCGTGCCCATGAACACGGCCACCAGGTCGGGATAACCAATGGCGGTCGCGAGCGAGGAGTTCTTGGCAAGGTTCAGATACTGACTGGTCAATGGTGGGATGATGACCCGCATGGCCTGGGGAATCACGACCAACCGCAGGGTCAGCCCATTCGACAACCCAAGCGCCTTGGACGCCTCGGTCTGTCCCTTACTCACCGACAGGATACCGGACCGAACAATCTCGGCGATAAAACTGGCCGTGTACAGCGAGAGCGCCAGCCACAGCGCCGCGAGTTCCGGAATGATGGTGATACCACCGCCAAAATTGAAACCTTTCAGTGCCGGAACCTCCCACTCCAGCGGACTACCCGCTACGAAGTAGGCCAGTACTGGCAGGAGCACCAGAATGGCAACACCAACTTTGAAGGTCGGGAAAATCTGGCCCGTCGCCAGTTGCCGTTTCTTGGCCCAGATACGGATGCAAACCACCGCAGCAATGGCGACCAGAAGTGCACCCCAGACCAACCCGAACCCGTCCTGAGTCAGCGGCTCCGGAACGTACAGGCCACGATTGTTGAGGAACATCGTGCCACCCACCTCGATACTCTGTCGTGGTGACGGCAAGGCACCCAAGACTGCGAAATACCAGAAGAAGATCTGCAGCAGCAAGGGAATGTTTCGGATCACTTCGATGTAGAAAAGCGAGACCTTGGCTACCAGCCAGTTACTCGACAGGCGCGCCACACCGATGAGGAAGCCAAGCAGGGTTGCCGCGATAATCCCCATGACTGAGACGAGCAAGGTGTTGGTAAGACCAACCCAGAAAGTCCGTCCGTAGGACATGGTGGCATCGTACGGCACCAGGCTCATGATGATGCCGAATCCGGCGGTTTCCTCGAGGAAGCCGAAACCGGTGCTTATACCCCTACTCTCCATATTGGAAAGCGTATTTTCTACCAGAGTCCAGCCAGCCCAGAACACCGCTGCAATGGCCACGACTTGGAAGAACAAAGAACGTACCCGGGGGTCATACCAGGGCTTTGGCCCCGCAGGCTTTGAATCAACTGTTTGTTTTTTCATGAAAATTCCCGGAAAGCTTCCCTGCATTTTACTTCGTCAGAGACAACAGCGGGTGCTCAATCTAGAGCACCCGCTTCGGCTTTCAGGTCTTATCGAACCGGCGGTGCATACATGATGCCGCCTTCAGTCCAGAGCGCGTTGATGCCGCGATCGAGACCGAGCGGGGTGTCCGGACCCACGTTGCGATCGTACATTTCGCCGTAGTTACCAACCAACTTCACAACCTTGTGGCCGAAATCAGCTGGCAGGCCAAGCTTGGCGCCCATGTCACCGTCGGTACCCAGCAGACGCTGAATGTTCGGGTTATCGGATTTCAGCATGTCGTCGGCATTGGCGCTGGTCACACCCAGCTCTTCGGCGTTGATCTGCACCGACAGTACCCACTTCACGATGTTGAACCACTGATCGTCGCCCTGACGAACCACCGGGCCCAGAGGCTCTTTGGAGATGGTGTTAGGCAGGATCTTGGCCGACTCCGGATCAGCCAGCTTGGAGCGCAGGGCCGCCAGCTGGGAGCGGTCGGACGTCAGAACGTCACAGCGACCGGCGGAGAAGCCCTGAACGGTCTGCTCAGAGGTATCAAATACGATCGGTTTGAATTCCATGCCCTTGGCACGGAAATAGTCGGACAGGTTCAGCTCAGTGGTGGTACCTGACTGGATACACACGGTAGCGCCGTCCAGCTGGGTAGCGTCATCAACACCAATGTCCTTGTTGATCAGGAAGCCCTGGCCGTCGTAATAGTTCACGCCGGCAAAGTTCAGACCCAGTGACGCGTCACGGGTGAGCGTCCAGGTGGTGTTGCGGGAAAGCATGTCGATTTCACCTGACTGCAAGGCAGTAAAGCGCTCCTTCGCAGTCAGCGGTGTGAATTCAACGGCCTTGGGATCGCCAAAGACAGCGGCGGCAACGGCACGACAGGTATCGACATCGATGCCGGTCCAGTTACCTTTCTCATCAGGCTGGGAGAACCCGGGCAGACCACTGGTAACGCCGCACTGAAGATGCCCCTTTTCCTTCACATTTTCCAACGTCGTTGCAGCCATCGCACTGCTGGCCGCAAACGCGCCAGATACCAGTGCCATTCCCAGGACAATCGATTTCGTCTTATTCATTATCGGATCTCCGAACTTCGGTTGGTTGCTTCGCGATGGGTTCAGCAAATTGTGAGCCATGCAAGCTATGTTATTGATATATTGTATTTATTTTCATTTTTACCAGCCTAACCTTCCCAGCCGGTCAATGAGAGCGACCAGATTGGGACCAGCGTGGTGCACCAACTCTAATAGGTCGCCCTATTCCGAGGCAAGATTTAAGGGCCGTCCCCCTATAAAGTAGAACAAAGTTCGAGAAATCAACTAGTTTTTAGAGAAAAATTTATGCGGATGTTTCCATCTGGGCAGGCTCACGATAGGTCTCGAGACGCTTCAGCCAGCCGCTCAGCCAACGCTCCTTTTCGATGGGATTCTCGGCATTTTCGGCTCGACGGGTTAACACCCGAGCAGCAGCCTCTCGAAAACTCATCAGCGCCGACCGCTCGGCCGTTTCCTGCTCCATTTCCAGCAGCACCTGCAGCAAGCCCCAGCCCTGTCCGTTGTAACGCTCCATGCGGGACACACCCTCGCCCTTGAAGTTAACGTAATCCATCAGCGCATAGATACCACCCGGTGTGGCTGCCAACGCCTTGAGCCTCTTGCGTACCAACGGCTGCTGGGCTTCGGAGACCTCCGCAACGACTTTCTCCAGGGATTCTTTGGCCCGACGCACGATGAACTCCGCCTGCAGTCCCTGGGAGCCGGCGAGGAATGCCTGCAATTCGGCGATCTCTACCGAGTCTTCCGCCGCCAGGAACGCCTCACGGTTCGGCCAGGGCGCATCCATCGGATCGAGCTTCCGCAGCCACTCTGGCACTGCTAACTGGCGCTGGGTCATGTACTGGATCAGCGCCGGAAAGCTCTCAACGAATCTGCCTTCAACGCCCTTCGGATACCAGATGAAGTGACCGATGCCCAGAGACGGGAAATCTTCACCCTCGTTCCAGTGCACCAGGCATTCCAGCTTCCCGGCACACTCATTACGAAAGATCTGAGCCCCAACCCATTCCATCTGTCCAGGCTCCAGGGTTATGGAGAGATCAGGCTCATCGGTTTCCCCCACTGCTTCTTCTTTCATGCCCGCAGTCTCGTCGGACTGGTTCTCCGGAGCATCGCAGGCGGTCAGAAACAGTACGACGGCCATCAATATCCACACGTTCTTAATCATAGTTTCGTTAACACCTCGGTCTTTGACTGGAGGGGAAATGCCAACCGGCTTCCCGATCCGGTTTGCTTCGACTCATTATGGAACAGAGCCGATTCTGCCGTGACAAAAACCGCCTTACGAAATGGAAATAAACCACATTGACTTCTCACGAACGGCCAGACAGTCTTCTCACTATCCTAAAAACAAACGGACTTCCCATGCCCAGCACCAACTCCCCTGCCTCTTCCAGCACCTCGCCTCGCATCGTGATTTTCGGTGCCGGCAGCGTGGGCTGCTACGTGGGTGGGCGCCTGCTGTCAGGGGGCGCAAACGTGGTCATGGTGGGCCGTCCGCGCCTGCGTCAGATCTTCAATGACCACCCGCTGGTACTGACCGACTATCAGGGATTTTCATTCGAGACCTGGCTCACACCGAATCAGTTCACCGACGATGCCTCGGCGGCGGCCAACGCCGATCTGGTTTTGATCACCGTGAAGTCGGCTGCCACAGCCGAAGTAGCAGACATCCTTGCCAGGGTTCTGCCCAAAGGAACGCCGGTGGTGAGTCTTCAGAACGGTATTTCAAATGCCGAAGAATTACGGGCGCGACTGCCAAACGCCCGGGTGTGCGCCGGTATGATTCCCTTCAACGTGCTGCAGAAAAGCCCCGGTCATTTCCACCACGGCACCGAAGGGCACCTGATGGCAGCCCGGGACGACAGTCTGCAGCCGAGCCTGCCGGCTTTCGAGCAGTGCGGGTTGCCGCTGGAGCTACGGGACGACATGACCTCGGTGATGTGGTCCAAGCTGCTGCTGAACCTGAACAACCCGATCAACGCACTTTCCAATGTACCGTTGCTGGAAGAGCTGTCTGATCGCAATTACCGTCGTTGCCTCGCCATGGCCCAGCGCGAGACGCTGGAGTTGATGAGCCAGGCGGGTATTGAGGCAGTACAACTTACCCCTGTGCCCATGCACCTGGTGCCATCAGTGATGGGACTGCCAAATTGGCTGTTCACTCGGCTAGCGAAACGGATGCTGGAGATTGACCCCATCGCCCGCTCTTCTATGTGGGAAGATCTTGAGGCCGGCCGTGCCACAGAAGTGGACTGGATCAATGGCGAAGTTGTTCGTCTTGCCGAGTCCATGAACCAGTCAGCGCCAGTCAACCAACGCCTGACCAAACTGGTACACGATTGCGAAAACACCCGACGACGCTGGGCGGGTGACGAACTGCTGGAAGAATTGCAGGCTGCCCGAGCCTCGCGATAACAACTAAAGCGAAAGGCAGCCCGCCTTCATCGCTTTGGCGACACCCGCAGCACACGGCCATCGGACTCATCGGTTAGCAGGTAAAGTGCCCCGTCCGGTCCGGTAATGACATCCCGGATACGGGCCTTCAGCTCCTTGAAGAGAGTCTCCACATCCTCGGCCTCGCCATCCACAAACTCAACGCGGCGGACACTGCGGTCGGCAAGCGCACCCACGAACAGATCCCCCCGCCATTCGGGAAACAGCTCACCTCGGTATCGGGTCATGCCGGAGGGCGCGATCGAGGGAGTCCACTGCAGCAGCGGCTGTTCCATATTCGGGTATTCGGTAAACGGGGTAATCCGCGCACCGGTGTAATCCAGCCCGTAGGTGATCACCGGCCAGCCATAGTTCTGCCCCGGCCGCAGCACGTTGATTTCATCCCCGCCGCGCGGGCCATGCTCGTGACTGATCAGCAGTTGCTCGACCGGGTCGTATACCAACCCCTGCACGTTGCGGTGACCATAGCTGAACACTTCCGGCCGGGCGTCTGGTGAATCAATGAACGGATTGTCCTCCGGCGCCACCCCGTCGGTGCCAATGCGAACAACACCACCGAGATGATTGCCAAGGATCTGGGCCTGCTCCCGGTAGTCAAAGCCATCGCCGAGGGTAATGATGAGCGATGCGTCTGGCAGCTGGGCCATGCGGCCGCCGTAATGGGCGTCTCCTTTTTTGGCCGGCAGGGCTCGGAAGATCTCTTCGACATTCTCCAGCCTATCCTTGCCCAGCTTCGCCCTGGCCACGCACAGGTGATTAGCGGACTCCACGCCACAGGCGTAGCTCAGGAACACCAGACCGCTTGAGGCGAAATCCTGAGAAATCAGCACCTCAAACAGACCCGCCTGTCCGGAACTGAACACCTCGGGCAGGCCCGACATTTCCCCGGGCACCAATTCACCCGCGGCCGTTATCCGGCGCAGCCGACCTGGGCGCTCAGTCACCAGGGCACCGCCGTCCGGCAGGAACGCCAGCGACCAGGGATGCTCAAGACCCGCAACCACTTCCTGTACTTGATAGCTCGCTGATGGTTGTGCCCGCAGCTCGTCAACCGGCACGGCAAGGCCGGTGACCAGTGCCAACGCGGCGAAGGTGTTGTAGCCGGCGCGCGGCAGCCCTCTCAACGCAGTCAGCCTGGCATAGAGACCACCGGCGCACGCGGCCGTCATCAGCAAGGCACCCACGCCAGCCAGAGTTCGGGTTGCCGCGATCAATGTCGGCGGAGGTGTCAGGGCATCAACCAGGGTAAAGGTGACCCACAGCGCCACAGCGGCGCCGAAGGCATGAAACAGAGCCCGATGGCCCAGACCAAGCACCTTTAGCAGCAGCCCGGTGACCAGGGTCGACAGCAAAAAGCTGACGCCAAAGAGCGCGGCGTAAAAAGGAGCAAACTGGCGCAAGTCATCCACCGTGGTCGACCATCGAGCCCCGGCACCGATTTCAACGCCCAGTTGCTGCAACGCCAGCAGGTTAAACTGGGTTTGCACCACCGTGCCAAGAACCACCCCCACCGCCAAGGCAACCATGAAGGCGGCCACACGGCCTTTAAACCCAACTACGTTTGTCACAGCTCTTTCCTTATGTTGCTGACCAGCGTTTACGAAACTATAGCGACCCGGGGGTGCCCAACACCAACGAAAAAACCCCGGGCTTTCGCACCGGGGTTTTGTTCGGGTTTGAGCTAGTGCTTCAAGCGATTACTGCTCAACGAATGCGCGCTCGATCACGTAGTGACCCATCTCGCCACCGCGTGCTTCCTTGAAGCCCATCTTGTTCAGGATGGCGCAAGTATCTTTAAGCATGCTCGGGCTGCCGCAGATCATGAACCGGTCATGTTCCGGATCAAAATCCGCCAGGTTCAGATCCTTGGTGATCTTGCCGCTTTCCATGGCGTCGGTCAGACGGCCTTCGTTGCGGAACGCTTCCCGAGTGACGGTTGGATAGTATTCCAGCTTACCCTTTACCATCTCGCCAAAGAACTCGTTCTCCGGCAGCTCCTCAATATCCGTTTGGTAGGCCAGCTCAGATACGTAGCGAACACCGTGGGTCAGGATCACCTTGTCATAAGCCTCGTAGACCTCCGGGTCCTTGATGATGCTCATGAATGGTGCGAGCCCGGTACCGGTACTGATCATCCACAGGTTCTTGCCCGGCAGCAGGTTGTCCATCACCAAGGTGCCTGTCGGCTTCCGGCTCACCAGGATTTCATCGCCCACCTCAATCTTCTGCAGACGTGAGGTCAACGGGCCGTCCTGAACCTTAATCGAGAAGAACTCGAGCTCTTCTTCGTAGTTGGCACTGGCAATGCTGTAGGCACGCATCAGCGGCTTGCCATCGGTTTCCAGACCAATCATCACAAAGTGACCGTTCTTGAAGCGGAACCCTGGGTCGCGGCTGGTCTTGAAGCTGAACAGGGTATCGTTCCAGTGGTGTACGCTGGTCACTGTTTCTTTAATCAGGTTGCTCATTTAAACCTCGTCCTGCTCATTCGCCTGTGTGCGAACTATTCGAAATTGGATTGAAATAAGTTTACCCCAGGACTAACCTATCGGGAAAATGGGATATCTTCATAACCTTATTCGAGTGAATCGATTTAGAGCGCGCCAACATGAAATACAGCTTCCGACAGCTTGAAGTTTTCCTCGCCGCGGCCAACTTCCAGAACATCACCCGGGCCGCCGAATCCCTGGCCATGTCCCAGTCCGCTGCCAGCAGCGCCCTGAAAGAACTCGAAAACCAGTTTGATATCCAGCTCTTCGATCGGGTTGGGAAACGCCTGCAACTGAATGAGCTGGGGCGTTTGTATCGCCCGAAAGTAGAAGCCGTGCTCGCTCAGGCCAAGGAGCTGGAACAGGCCTTCAGTAAACATACGGAAGTGGGCGCACTAAAAGTCGGCGCCACGCTCACCATCGGTAACTATCTGGCCGTAGGCGTGATGGCCCAATACATGAATACCCCTACCCATCCCAGAGTCTCACTGGAAGTCGCCAACACCAGCACCATTGCCCGTCGGGTCAAGGATTTTGAACTGGATATCGGCCTGATCGAAGGTGAACTCCATGCCACCGAACTGGAGGTGCTGCCCTGGCGCGGCGATGAGTTGGTCGTGTTCTGCTCGCCCGACCACCCCCTGGCCAGCAAAACGTCGCTAACCGATGACGATCTGCGCGAGGCCACCTGGATCATGCGCGAACAGGGCTCCGGCACCCGTCAAAGCTTCGAACGGGGCATGCACGGCCTGTTGTCAGATCTCAACGTGTTGCTGGAACTTGAGCACACCGAAGCCATCAAGCGGGCGGTGGAAACCAATCTCGGCATTGGCTGTTTATCAGAAGTGGTGCTCGAAGACGCCTTCCGCCGAGGCAGCCTGGTGCCCCTGAAAGTACCGGAGCACCGGCAGTTTGACCGGCAGTTCTATTTCATCCTGCACAAGCAGAAGTATCGCAGTGCCGGCATCGATGCCTGGATGGAGCTGTGCCGTCAGCTCTAGGTTACTGAACCGGGCCGCTGTGGAAGCGGAATTCGGTGTCCGGCTCGATGATCAGGCCGTGCTCGATGTCGAGAAACGCCTTCACCCGGTCGTCGACCGGACCACCATTGGCCCGCTCCGCCAGTTTCAAATAATCCTGGTAATGCCGGGCTTCAGATTTCAGCAGGCTGTTGTAGAAGTCCGCCAGCTTGTCATCCAGATGCGGCGCCAGGGTCGCAAACCGCTCACAGGAGCGGGCTTCAATGATCGCGCCGACAACCAGCACATCCACCAGACGACCGGGATCTTCCGCCCGCACTTCCTGTCGTAACCCCGCGGCATACCGGGCCGGTGTGAGGTGATCGTAGGTCACGCCGCGCTTTTTCATGATCGCCAGCACCTGCTCGAAATGCCGGAGCTCTTCCCGGGCCAGGCGCGACATCTTATTCAGCAGGTCGGTGTTATCGACGTAGCGATACATCAGGCTCAATGCGGTGGAGGCGGCCTTTTTTTCGCAATGGGCATGATCGATCAGCATCAGGTCCTGATTTGCCAGGGCATTGTCGATCCATTGCTGCGGCGTGCGGCATGGCAGGAAGTCGTGAATCTCTTGCAGGGCTTCGTTCATGTCAGCGTTCAGGGTCGTGGAAAATGGGACGCGGGAGTATAGCGCACTTAACAGACTACTCCGACCTCTGTCCATCTTAACTTTATAAGGGGTTTCCTATAGAATGCCGCCCCAGTTTAAGGCCTTTCCGCCATAAAACTCCCGCCAGGCTGAAAAGCGCTGGGCGCGGGACATTCCAACTGATGAGGGTCCATATCGTGTTAGAAGCATACCGTGAACACGTTGCTGAACGTGAAGCTCTGGGTATTCCTCCCAAGCCCCTGAATGCCGAGCAAACAGTCGCTCTGGTTGAGCTGCTGAAAAATCCGCCGGCCGGTGAAGAAGAAACTCTCGTTTATCTTCTGGAAAACCGCATCCCGCCGGGCGTAGACGAAGCCGCCTACGTTAAGGCCGCATTCCTGACCGCCATCGTTAAAGATGAAGCTGCCTCCCCGCTGCTGAGCAAGCAAAAAGCAGTTGAGCTGCTGGGCATGATGCAGGGTGGCTACAACATTGCCACTCTGGTTGATCTGCTGGACGATGCCGAGCTGGCCGAACTGGCGGGCGAAAAGCTCAAGCGCACCCTGCTGATGTTCGATGCCTTCAACGACGTGAAGGAAAAGATGGACGCCGGCAACGCCGTCGCCAAGGCTGTAGTTGAATCCTGGGCCAACGCCGAGTGGTTCACCAACAAGAAGAAGGTTCCTGAAAGCACCAAGATGGTGGTTTTCAAGGTTACCGGCGAAACCAACACCGACGACTTGTCACCGGCTCCCGATGCCTGGTCCCGTCCGGACATCCCGCTACACGCCCGCGCTGCCTACAAAATGGAACGTGACGGCCTGAAGCCGGAAGAGCCCGGCGTTACTGGCCCGATGAGCCAGATTGACGAAATCAAAGCCAAGGGCCTGCCCGTTGCCTTCGTTGGCGACGTCGTTGGTACCGGCTCCTCACGTAAGTCTGCCACCAACTCCGTACTGTGGTTCTTCGGCGACGACGTTCCGGGTGTACCGAACAAGCGCGCCGGCGGCGTGTGCATCGGTAACAAGGTTGCTCCGATCTTCTTCAACACCATGGAAGACGCTGGCGCCCTGGTATTTGAAGCACCGGTTGACGATCTGAACATGGGCGACGTCATCGAGATCCGTCCATACGAAGGCAAGATCCTTAACGAAGCGGGTGAAACCATCTCCGAGTTCGGCTTCAAGTCCGACGTAATCCTGGACGAAGTTCAGGCCGGCGGCCGTATTCCGCTGATCATCGGCCGTGGCCTGACCGCCAAAGCCCGCACAGCACTGGGTCTGGGCGCCACTGACATCTTCCGTTTGCCGAGCGATCCGGAAGCTGGCACCAAGGGCTTCACCCTGGGCCAGAAGATGGTCGGTAAGGCCTGCGGCCTGGAAGAAGGCAAAGGCGTTCGTCCTGGCACTTACTGCGAGCCGCACATGACCACCGTGGGTTCACAGGACACCACCGGTCCGATGACCCGTGACGAGCTGAAAGATCTGGCGTGTCTGGGTTTCCAGGCTGACCTGGTTATGCAGTCGTTCTGCCACACCGCGGCCTACCCGAAGCCGGTAGACGTGGAAATGCAGCACACCATGCCGGACTTCATCCAGACTCGTGGCGGTGTTGCCCTGCGTCCGGGTGACGGCATCATCCACTCCTGGTTGAACCGCATGCTGCTGCCAGACACCGTTGGTACCGGTGGTGACTCCCACACCCGTTTCCCGATGGGCATTTCCTTCCCGGCCGGCTCTGGCCTGGTAGCCTTCGCGGCCGCCACTGGCGTTATGCCGCTGGACATGCCGGAATCCGTACTGGTGCGCTTCAAGGGCGAAATGCAGCCGGGTATCACCCTGCGTGACCTGGTACACGCCATTCCCCTGTACGGCATCAAGCAAGGCATGCTGACCGTTGAGAAGAAAGGCAAGATCAACGAATTCTCAGGTCGCATCCTGGAGATCGAAGGCCTTGAGCACCTGACCGTTGAGCAGGCGTTCGAGCTGTCTGACGCGTCCGCTGAGCGCTCCGCCGCCGGTTGTACCATCAACCTGTCGGAAGAATCCGTTGCCGAGTACCTGCGCTCCAACATCACCATGCTGCGCTGGATGATTGCTGAAGGTTACGGCGATCCGCGTACCCTGGAGCGTCGCGCCAAGCAGATGGAAGAATGGATTGCCGATCCGAAGCTGATGCGTGCCGACAAAGACGCCGAGTACTCTCACGTCGTCGAAATCGATCTGGCCGACATCAAAGAGCCGATCGTGTGCTGCCCGAACGACCCGGACGATGCCAAGTTCCTGTCCGAAGTCGCTGGCGACAAGGTCGACGAAGTCTTCATCGGTTCCTGCATGACCAACATCGGTCACTTCCGTGCCGCTGGTAAACTGCTTGAGCAGCACAAAGGCGCCCTGACCACCCGTTTGTGGATGTCTCCGCCGACCAAGATGGACCAGGCGCAGCTGATGGAAGAAGGCTACTTCAACACCTACGGCACCGCCGGTGTGCGCACCGAGATGCCGGGTTGCTCCCTGTGCATGGGTAACCAGGCCCGTGTAGCAGCCAAGTCTACCGTGCTGTCTACCTCCACCCGTAACTTCCCGAACCGCCTCGGTGATGGTGCCAATGTGTACCTGACCTCCGCGGAACTGGCAGCGGTTGGTGCGGTTCTGGGCAAACTCCCCTCCCCGCAGGAGTACATGGAGTACGCCAAGGATCTGAACAGCATGTCGAAAGAGATCTACAAGTATCTCAACTTCGACCAGATGGAGAACTACACCAAGAAGGCTGCTGAAGCGAACATCGCCTAAGCATTAAGCCTTTACGGTAAGCTCCACGAAAAACGCCAGCCCTCGGGCTGGCGTTTTTTTATGCCTGAAAGCGCTTATCGCTCGAGCAGGATCTTGCCGACAGCTTCGCCAGATTCAATGCGACGGTGCGCGTCGCTGATCTGGGTAAACTTGAATCGCTGGCTATCCAGCAGCGGCTTGACCTTGCCCTGCTCCAACAAGTCGCACAGTGCTTTCAGCAGCCGTGGCTGGTCATCCATGCCAACGCCGTGCAGCAGCGATATGGAACGGAAGATCACGTGCAGCGTCAGGCTCTTGGCGTGCATCTGGCTCAGGTCGTGGGTCGAGCGGGTGTTGATCGAGCACAGACGACCGTTCACCGCCGTGGCCTCAATGGACCGGTCCACGTTGCCACCACCGACGGTATCAAACACCAGGCTGAACCCTTTGCCACCGGTCAGACGCTGCTTGTAGTCCTCTACCGACTCGTCCTTGTAGAAAATAATGTCATCAGCACCCAAAGCACGGGCCTGCTCGGCTTTCGCCTCGGTAGAGACCGTGGTAGCCACCCTTGCGCCCAGGTACTTGGCAATCTGGATCGCCACATGGCCCACGCCACCGGTACCGGCGTGGATCAGCACGTGCTCACCCGACTGCAGTCCGGCCCGCTCTACCAGGGCGCTCCAGGCGGTCAGGAACACCAGCGGCAAGGCCGCACACTCGGCCAGCGGCAGGCTCATGGCAGGCGTGCGCTTACCCAGCAGGCGGACATCGGCAATCATGTAATCTGCCAATGCACCCTGCCAGCCCTTAACACCACCGGCGCAACCGAACACTTCGTCGCCTTCGACAAACCCCGTCACGCCCGGACCAACCTTGTCGACCACACCGGAGACATCACCATTGAGGATTGCGGGCATTGCCGGGCCGGTTTTCACCAGCCCTGAACGGATCTTGGTTTCCAGCGGGTTCACACTGGAGGCCACCACCTTGATGCGAACCTGACCCTCGGCCGGTTCCGGTGTATCCACCTCGCGCTCGACAAACACCTCGGGGCCGCCGAACTCTTCGATTACCATCGCTTTCATCGTCAAAAACCTCTTTATTCGGTTATCAGTACAAAATCAGTCGAACCAGAATGGCCGCCACCATGGCCAGGGTGATCGCCTTCACCCAGCGCGCGCCCTGCTTGCTCATGTTCACATGGGTCGCTATAAAGGCGCCGGTGACATTGCCAAGCGCCAGGGTCAAGCCTACTCCCCAGCGCACTTGATCGTTGATCGCAAAGACTACCAGCGCCGCGAAGGTAAATGGCAGGACAATGGAAACCTTGAGCACGTTCACCTGCCGCAGATCAATCTTGAGCATGTGGTACAGCACCACAATAAACAACACCCCGACACCGACCTGGATAAACCCGCCATACATCCCAACGAAGAACATTGCCAGATAAATGGCCGGGGTCAGTCGGTCCACGGTCAGCGGGCGGGTATCCAGATTGGGTTGCGGCAACAGCATGAACACCGAGGCGCCGATCATGGCCGAGACCAGGACCACCTCGAACACGGCATCGGGCACCCAGGTGGCCACCCAGGCCCCTAGCAGCGAACCCAGAACCGCAGGCACGGCCAGGCGCAGGCTCACCATCAGGTTGCCGTGGCCCATGCGGTGGAAACTGCCCACCGCGGTAATACTCTGTAGGGTGATGGCCACCCGGTTGGTACCATTGGCCACCTGGGGTGGCAAGCCAAGGAACATCAACAACGGCAGGGTCAGCATGGAGCCACCTGCCGACAGCACGTTGATGAATCCGGCAATGCCCCCCAGCGCCAACAGCGCCAGGACTTCCAGCAGTGTCATAGGCCGGCTTCCGTCATGCGGTGGCCGGCATGGACATCCGTCGGCTCTGGCGACTGCTCCACACAAAGGCAATGATGAAGATCACCAGCCCGGTCACGTCCAACGCAATCTGGCCATGGGGCCAGAGCATGAGCACGCCAATGGGGAACATCAGCAACCGCACCAGCGGATTGAGCGGATGCTCCAGGTACCCCTCAAGCCCTGCCACGATGGCGTAAATGCCAAACAAGGCAAAGCAAAACACCTGCAACATCTGGTCGAAGTCGCCGGTGATCAACGGCGAGTAGGCAAACAGCAGCGGTACAATGTACAGCCCCTTGGCCAGCTTCCACGCGGTGAAACCGGTGCGCATCTGGGGCGTGCCGGCAATGGCGGCCGCAGCGAACGCCGTCAGGCACACCGGTGGCGTGACGTTGGAATCCTGGGACAGCCAGAAGATCACCATGTGCGCGGCCACCAATGCCATCGACAGGGTTGCCGGCGACAACGCCTGTTCCAGCAACTGCGAACTGAAGGTATCCGGCACCGACGCCAGCAACTGTTGGGCAGTCGCCTGATCCATCGGCGCGCTCAGCAGGTCCATCTTGTCCGGCGCCACCAGCATGAAGATCGACTTGGCCTGCTCCGGCAGGTTACCGCTCATCACCAGATCCAGCAGCTGACTCTGGGCAATCAAGTTGTAGATCGCCGGAGCCGACAGCGTAGCCAGCACAATATAGGCCGCCGTCACCGGCAGCCCCATGCCCAGGATCAGTGACGCCAGCGCCACCAGAACAATGGTAATCAGCAGGCTGCCGCCGGCCCAGTCGGTAATCATAATCGAGAAGGTATTACCGATGCCGGTGGTCGACACCACCATGACAATCAGCCCGACGGTGATCAGCAGAATCGCGGTAGTGGTAATGTTGCGGGCACCCATCACCAGAGCCTCCAGGATGTCCTTGGGGCCCATCGGGTGTTTCGACAGCCAGGACGCAACGATCACCGACAGAATGGCAATACCGGCCGCGTAGGTGGGTGTAAAGCCATAGACCAGCGCCGCCACCAGAACCACCAATGGCAAAAGGAAATGCCAGCCATCCTTGAGCACATCCGTCAGAGTGGGTGCTTCATCATCCTCCAGTTTGACGGCATGGCTGCGCTTGGCCTCGATCCGGACAAACATCGCCACCGACAGGAAATACAGCAGGGCCGGCAGAGCGGCCACGGAGATGATGGTGAGGTAGGACACCTGGGTGTACGAGGCCATGATGAACGCCCCTGCCCCCATCACCGGTGGCATCAGCTGACCACCAGTGGAGGCTGCAGCCTCGACACCCGCTGCAAATCGAGCCGGGAACCCCGCCTTGCGCATCAGGGGAATGGTGATTACGCCGGTGGATACGGTATTGGCAACACTGGAGCCGGAGACAGACCCCATCAGCCCGGAGGAGAACACCGCCACGAAGCCCGGGCCACCGACAAAGCGCCCAGCGGCGCACCGGGCCAGCTCGATGATGAAGTCACCGGCGCCAGATTTCACCAGGAAGGCCCCGAACAGGATGAACATGAACACATAGGTCCAGGAGATCCGGGCAATGGAGCCGAGCATGCCCTGGCCACCCATGTAGGAACGGAACAGGACGGTCTCCCAGGTCAGGCCCGGGAAGTTGAAGATACCGTCCACGTACTGCCCCCACCAGGCGACGTAGGACAACGCGAGAATGCACAGCACCGGGATAAACCAACCCACGCTGCGGCGCGCAAATTCGAGAATCAGCAAGACTGCGGCAATGGAGGCTATCCAGTCGCCGGTGCTGAAATTGACACCCCGATCATAGAGCGCGTTTTCAAACAGCATCAGGTAGACCGCACAGGCCAGTGCGGCCAGGCCGAGAAACACATCAACGCCCAGCACGGCTCGTTGGCCGGCCACGGAGCGCACCCTCAGCATGGGAGTGGTCAGCGCACAAATCAGCCCGAACAGGCCAAAGTGCAAAGCCGACGTCCACAGCTCGGAGAGCGTGGACACGGTATTGAAGTACAGGTGAATCAGCGACGTGACGATGGCCAAACCAAAAATCACCGGTCCGAGGAGCCGGTGATTAAGGCGTTCGCTGGCGTCGCTGGCGCTTTCGTCGCGAACCTCGATGTGAGGTTCGCTGGTTGGTTGCTCTGCCACGTTTACTCCGCGATCAGCCGCTCAGGGATATCCAGCCCCTGTTCGCGGTAGAAACGTGCCGCGCCCGGGTGCAGTGGCATGGGCAGACCGGCAATGGCCTTCTCCAGCGCCATGGCTTTGGTGGCCGGGTGAATGTTGTTCAGGAACGGCAGGTTGGCGTAGATCGTCTTGGTGATCTGATAGACATCCTCTTCCGGGACATCGGCACGGGCCGCCATGATATTGGGCTGGGCAATGGTGTTGATGTCCTTATCCTGATTCGGATAAGTGCCGGCCGGAATGGTGTACGGGGTCCACAGCTCAAAGTCACTGTTTACCTGGGCCAGCTGCTCGGCCGTGAAGTCCAGGGTGGTAATGTCGTCGCCCAGATTGGCGTAGGCACGGGTCACCGCGGAAGCCGGTACGCCGGCGGGAATGTTCATGCCGTCAATGTTGCCGTTCTGCATGGCATCGGCACTGGGGCCATAGCCCAGGTAAGCGATGTCCACCTGTTCCAGATCAATGCCAACCTTACCCAGGATGAAGCGACCGGAGCCCTCGGTACCGGAGTTACGGGCACCAATGGAGAAGCTCTCGTCGTACAGGTTGGTCATGTCGGAAATAGTGCCGGTGTCGACCACACTGTTGCGCACAACAAAGTGCTCAACGTTTTGCCACAGCATGGAGACTGAGCGCAGGTTCTTGTATGGCTTGGGGACCGGACCTGTGCCATTCCAGGCGTAGGCGCCGTAAAGACCCTGAAGAATACCAAACTGAATCTGCCCTTCGTCCATCAGCTTGAGGTTCTCACCGGAGCCGGCGGAACTGATGGCAGAAACCGAGATATTGGTTTGCGGTTCGAGCTTCACCTTAATCAGCGTGGAGATTGCCACGCCGACTGGGTAATAGGTCCCACCGGTGGTGGCTGTACCCATCACGTAGTTGCCTTCGGCATGTACACTGGTTGACAGCGAAACGGCGGCTGCGGCAACCACACCCAGAGCGGATTTACACAGACTATTCCTGTTCATATGTCTTTATCCTCAGATGCTTATAGTTATTTCGGGGCGCTTCCTAACAAACTATCACGGTAGCTCTTTGACGAAACGACTGCCAGCAACACAGCACCTTCCTTCGACTTATGTCTTAGAGAGACTTAGCGCCTTTGGCCGGAAGCAAAAAAAAGCCCCCGTCATTACTGACGAGGGCTTTTTCGATTACCAAGCCAGCCCTTGCTGTTCAGCAGGGCCGGATCCGCCAGTTACGGCAGGTTGTGGTAACGCGCTTTGATGGCCTTATCGAAGCCGGCCAGGATTTCCGCGTGCGGCTTATCACCGAACTTGGAAACCAGAACAATGGCAATGGTCGCCAGGATGAAGCCCGGGATAATCTCGTACAGGTCCAGCAGGCCGCCGGACATGTTGCCCCAGATCACCACGGTGGCACCGCCAACAACGATACCGGCAATCGCACCGTTGCGGGTCATGTTACGCCAGAATAGCGACAGGATCAGAGCCGGACCAAAGGCCGCACCGAAACCAGCCCAGGCGTAGGAGACCAGCTCCAGAACCTTGCTGTCCGGGTTCAGACCCAGGATACAGGCGATGATGGCAATACCGACCACGGCAAAACGACCAACCCAAACCAGCTCTTCCTGGGAGGCTTCCTTGCGGAACAGCGCCTTGTAGAAATCTTCCGCCAGAGCTGATGAAGACACCAGCAGCTGGGAATCAGCCGTACTCATGATCGCCGCCAGGATGGCCGCAAGCAGAACACCGGCAATAACCGGATGGAACAACGCATCTACCAGCAGCATGAAGGCACGCTCGCCGTCGTCCAGCGGAGTCTCGAAGTAGCCAATGGCGGCGAAACCACACAGCAGTGCACCTAGTAGACCCATACCGCTCCAGATCACCGCAATGCGGCGAGCGGCGGGAACGTCATCTTCACTGCGAATAGCCTTGAAGCGCGCCAAGATGTGTGGCTGACCGAAATAGCCCAGCCCCCAGCCCAGCAGGGACAGGATGGACAGCGCACCCAGTGCAGCACCATCGGTACCGGTAAAGGCATCCAGGAACTCGGGGTTCTTGGCTTCCATGGCTGCTGAAGTCGCAGCCCAGCCACCGTCTGCATTGATCGCCATGATCGGGACCAGCAGCAACGCGACAAACATCAACAGGCCCTGGATAACGTCGGTCCACGTTACCGCCAGGAAGCCGCCGAAGAAGGTGTAGGAAACCACAGCAATGGTGCCAACAATGACTGCCACGGTGTAATCCAGCCCGAAAACCGTCTCAAACAGCTTGCCACCTGCGACCAGGCCAGAGCTGGTGTAGAACAGGAAGAACAGCAGGATGAAGAAGGCACAAATGACCCGAAGGACACGACTGGTGTCGTTGAAGCGGTTCTCAAAGAACGACGGCAGTGTCAGCGAGTCGCCGGCAGACAACGAGTAGGTGCGCAGGCGGCTGGCCACAAACAGCCAGTTCAGCCAGGTACCAGCCAACAGGCCAACAGCAATCCAGATGGCTTCATAGCCAGCTGCGTAGGCGTAACCGGGCAGGCCCAGCAGCAGCCAACCACTCATGTCGGACGCACCGGCACTGATCGCGGAAGGCAGGGGGCCAAGACTCCGGCCGCCCAGGATGTAATCGGAAAGATTTGAGGTTCGTTTCCAGGCTACATAGCCAATGCCGAGCATTAGCAGAATGTAGGCCAGGAACGTAATGCTAATCCCAACACTGTTTCCTATCATTTCGGTTTTCTCCCCGTGCGCTATCTGGGTTAGTTATTATTGGCTTTGGAACGGCTCTCCTTCCGCACCCTGGACACAGGATGGGAAGGGCAGCCCGACGAACTCAAAACCATGACGGAACGGAACTACGCTCCAAGGCAAATTTCAGACCTGCGTACGTTAGTATTACTACGGATCTCAAACTTGCAAAATCCTACGATCTTTTTGATAAATCGTCCAAAAAGCCGGGATTTTTCAAAATCAGGCTATTTTTTCACCGAAACGTAGCTGTGAAGGCGTAGTGTCCCGATGCTTTCGCAGGGCATTGGTCAAGGCACTCTGCGAGGAAAACCCGGTGCGATAACCGACTT
>Ga0207908_1000122_pt1 | contig 32381 bp, 25 predicted proteins | sample MalvirmetagMSP81_FD_184224 | JGI IMG/M metagenome (GOLD analysis project Ga0207908, IMG submission 184224) | Marine viral communities from the Deep Pacific Ocean - MSP-81 (SPAdes) | ecosystem: Environmental > Aquatic > Marine > Oceanic | place: Pacific Ocean | collected 2011-04-18
AATTACCGCCAATTTACCTCTTTTCTGAAAGGTGGCCAGTGCGTCCTGTTTGTTTTAGCGCCCTGCTGTTGTGTGTCCTCCCGGGTTGGGTGTCTGCTTCAGCCTCTCAGGTCATTCCGATGCTGAATTTCAGCGCAGGCAACGTTCTGGAATCTCTGACGCGCTATGTGGCGTCCAGGGTTCGTTTTTCAGGGCAGACAGAGGCCAACGGAGATCAGGTAAGAGGCAGCCTGGGCCTAGTGGGCAGTGACTTTGTCTGGGCACAGCACCGCTTTGGCATCAACTATCAGGATTCAACAGGCTGGCGTAACGGTGAGGACTCGAACGAACTGGCGCTTAACTATGGCATTGCCTTGTCGGATATCGCCCTCGGGTTTCATTATGAGACAAGCGATTACTCGGGGGTTTCTGTGAGTTCTGGGAACCGATTCGATTCAGATCGTTCTCAGCGAGCGTTTAAGCTGACCGGAACTAGCCCCTGGTTCTCCTGGGGCGGCCTGAATGTTAGCGGAGTGATATCCCATTCAGTTGAGGAGAAGACGGTCTCGGAAGGCCAGGGCTGGGAGGAAGACTCACTTCATCAGTTGTCGAAGTTCGGAATCGAAGCCCGCAAAGAGCGTCGGTTCTCATCGGGTTTGACATCCTCTGCCAGCATTGCGGCTTTCGGTGGCGTGGATTTCCAGGAAGTAGATCGTACCGGTGGTGGAGGAGAAAGCCGGGATCGGTTCCAGAAGGTAGCCTTGTCGGCATCTCTCAGCCAGGAAGCCTACGATTGGACGTTCGGGCTGGGCGGGCGGTACCAGCTAGCCGGGAAAGATTTACCAGAGTCGGAGTGGCAGTCTATTGCGGGCTCGTCGCTGGCGGTCGGGTACAACGGCAAGAGTCGACAAGCTCCAGAAGGTGGTTGGCTCAAATTGCACGCCGGAACTCCGAAATTCCAACTGCCGCTTTTCACAGCCGTTCGCTCCTCGGTAACCATGTCGGTATTGCGCGGCTGGACTCCGAATCTGGATTTTTCCGATGAGCGGTCCGGAAATGCCAGTGTGGGTGAGCTCTCTCTCAGACTGGCGTCCCGTGATTTCAGTGCTGCCATGAGCGTTGGTAAGATTCTTGAGGCATCAGACGGTATGATTGAGGTGCCCACCCGTCCAGATTTATCCCTGTCTTTTTCTGTAGGACTGTAGCAATTACCGAGCCTTTACGAAGATGTCACTTGTGACTCTTTGCGCTTATCGTTTTTCATATCAGGTGCTTGGCCATAAGGATGGGCACCTGAATATTCGCGCAAGGAGTTCAATTGATGATCGATTCGAGTTCGAGAAAGTGGCGGCTGGTTTTTCCCTTGGTCTGTTTAATGCTGATGCCAAGCGTAGTACGCGCATTCGCATTTGATGAAGTTGTTGATCAGGCCCGGACTTTGTCTACCTCCGAATACACGGCTCCCGAACCGGCACCCCAGTTTCTCCGCGACCTGAGCTATTCCAGGTACCAGTCAATTCAGTTTCGGCCAGAATCCAGCATCTGGCGCAACTCAGGTTCTCCGTTTCAGATCATGATGATGCAGCCTGGAAGCGTTTATTCACATGCTGTGGAATTGAATGTAGTGGATGGCGAGGGTGTGAGGGCAGTCCCGTTCCGTAAGAGTGACTTTAGCTACCCGGATGACGAACTTGGAAAAAGGGTCCCTGCCGATCTTGGATACGCCGGATTCAAGCTGACGTACCCATTGGAAAACCCTGAATCCTCCAATCAGTTTCTGGTGTTTGGCGGGGCCAGCTATTTCCGTGGCGTTGGGAAAGGGCAGGTGTTCGGGCTGTCTGGAAGGGCCGTGACCGTGAATACCGGGTTGCCTTCAGGAGAGGAATTTCCGTCGTTCACCAAGTTCTGGCTGGTTCGTCCCGCCAATGATGCAGAAAAGATGGTGATCTTCGGCTTGTTGGACGGCCCATCCCTGACCGGCGCATATCGATTCACCGTGTCGCCCGGTGAAAACACTGTCATTGACGTTGATGCGCGGCTGTTTTATCGCAATGACGTCGAACAACCGGGCCTGGCGCCGCTGACCTCCATGTTCTACTACGGCGAAAATTCCTTGAAACCACGGGGCCAGTGGCGCCCGGAAGTTCACGATTCCGACGGTCTTGTGATTCACGACCAGGCTACCGGCGAATGGTTATGGCGCCCGCTGGTCAATCCGGAAAAACTCCGGTTGAGCTATCACACTGTCGAACGCCTCGCGGGCTTCGGGCTGATGCAGAGAGACCAACAGTTCAATTCTTATGAAGACAACGAAGCCCGTTATGAAAACCGACCAAGTGGCTGGGTGGAACCTAAGGGTGACTGGGGTAGTGGTCAGGTTGCGTTGGTTGAAATTCCCAGCAAGTCTGAAGCGAATGACAACATTGTCGCGTTCTGGACACCAGACGAACCTGCCCTTGCGGGGGATGCCGTTAAGCTCAGCTACAGACTACATTTCGGACAGCCAGGAATCAGCCAGCAACCCGCGGGGCACGCAACAGCAACATTTATCGGGGGTAGTGAAGGTGCTGATGCGACCGAAAACGCCTTTCGATTTGTCATCGATTTTGAAGACGGACCTCTCGATCCTCTTGGCGCCGATGCAGCGGTCATCAGTAATGTCTCCGGAGGTGAAGGGGTAGAAGTGCTTGAGCATTTCGTGCAGTACGTGGAGGCAAAAGATGTTTGGCGGTTGTCAGTTCTGGCCCGTCCGGATCGGAGTAAGGGCCTCTCACTCAGGGGATTCCTGAGTCTGGATGGTGAGCCGCTTACGGAGACATGGACTTATGAGCTCGGAGTGGGCAGCGCGCTTCGCCAGCAGCCGGAATGAATGGGTAGAGGGAGGATGCCAAATGGATGACATGGCGTTTCAGGACATTTTCAATCGGCTCTACGGTTATCTGATGGAGTCCGGTGTGGCAATGACCAGTAACCGTTTTCGGCAGTTGTTGCAATTGATCGATGACGCCATTGCGTATGCGTCACAGGAGGAAGGCGGCACAATGAACGCTGTTCTGGATGCAGCCATGGACCGTATGCAGGTCTATTTTCCGGCACCTCAGATCGCCGTGGCCGAAGTCTCTCCAGCCCTGATGCGGGGTAGTATTGGTTATGCGCGGGCGCCGGCAGCGGGGGAACGACGTGGCTCCCGTTGAAACCACACGTTGGCGCCGTGTGGCGATGGTAAGGCGAACCCTGATGGCGCTGCTGGTGTTCGGACAAACCGCTGTGGCCAGCTATTATCTGCTGTGGATCTTGCCCTATCATGGCAATACCACTCTTGAGCAAGGGCTTCTGTTTCTCTTTGCTGTTCTGTATGCCTGGATTGCTGTCGGCTTCTGGACAGCGGTATGGGGCTTTGTCATTCGACTCGCCGGAGGCGATCGATATTCCTGTCTGAAGCGTCATTCCGATGCCGAACTGGACGCCACCCCCCTTCAAAAGACCGCCGTCATACTGCCTATCTACCATGAGCCGGTCCGCTGGACTCTGGATGGTCTCAAGGCTGTCTACCGGGATATCGAGGATCAGGGCGAGCTGGACAGCTTCGAGTTCTACATTCTCTCGGATAGTCGGAATCCGGATATCTGGCTAGAGGAGCAAGTGGCCTGGAACAATATGATCCGGGAATTGGGCGCCGAGGGACGAATTTTTTACCGACGCAGACCAGTCAATCTGAATTTCAAAAGCGGTAATGTGGCGGACTTTCTGCGCCGTTGGGGGCGTCGTCACAAATATATGATCGTATTGGACGCCGACAGCCTGCTTAGTGGGCGTACCTTGGTTCGCATGGTCAGGATGATGGAACGTGAACCCCGTGTTGGCATCCTGCAAACCAACCCCAACGTTATTAACGGGCAGTCCCTGTTCGCACGTATCCAGCAATTTGCAAACCGATTCTACTCACCATTATTTGCAACTGGCCTGGCCGCCATCCAGATGGGCGATGCGGCTTTCTGGGGCCACAATGCCATTCTGCGTATTGAGCCTTTCATGAAGCACTGTGGATTGCGAAAGCTCCCGGGACGTGGCCTGTTTGGCGGCCCGATCATGAGCCATGATTTTGTTGAAGCCGCCTATATGGGGCGCGCCGGTTACGAGGTCTGGTTGGAGCCGAACCTTGGCGAAAGTTATGAAGAATCGCCCCCAACCCTGGGAGACGAATTGTCCAGGGACAATCGATGGGCCAAAGGTAACCTCCAGCATCTGTGGATCATGTTGCGAGAGCCGGGGATTCGGTTTGCCCACCGCATGGCATTCCTGAATGGCATTATGGCTTATCTCGCGTCACCACTGTGGCTGGCGTTCCTGATACTGACCAGCATTGAAGCGGCTCAAATGACGCTGGCGCCGATCGACTATTTTCCTGAAGGTTACCAGGGGCTGTTTCCGCTTTGGCCGGAATGGCGCCCCGAATGGGCACTGGGGTTGGCCCTGAGCACCCTCATGCTGCTGTTCCTGCCCAAATTCCTGGCGATCTTCGATTCGATGATTCATCGAACGGCGAAGTCTTTTGGTGGGCTGCCCCGCCTGCTGCTCAGCGTATTCGTCGAGATTGTTGTCTCGATTCTGCTGGCACCGATACGGATGCTGGCCCATAGCCGGTTTGTCGTTGCGGCATTGCTCAACCTGTCGCTGAAGTGGGCCGGTCAGAACCGCACCGACGAAATGACCTGGTCGGATGGCCTGAAAACCCAGTTGCCTGCGATGGCAGTGGGAGCGAGCTGGGCTGGGTTTGCCTGGACCCTTGATCCTCTGTTTTTCTTCTGGTCATTACCTGTGGCTGTGCCGTTAATATTTTCCGCACCGACGTCGGTATTGCTCAGTCGTCAGGCCCTTGGAATTGGGCTGCTTAACAAGGGGATACTGCTGATTCCAGAGGAGCAACGTCCAATGCCGTTGCTCACTCGTGCCCGCTGTTATCGATCGCAAAAGCAGCCTGAGGCTGTTCTGACGCCTTTCCAGCAGGCGGTCCTGATTCCGGGAATAAACCAGATCCACCAGGCTTTGGGAAGGGATACCTCAAATGCGGTTCGGGAGGCCAGGCTCCGTCGGATCAGTGACCGTTGCATAGAACAGGGCCCTGGTGCGCTCACCGACTCGGAGGTGGCGCAGATAGCCCGCGATAAGACGACGTTGAAGGAGCTTCATCGTATGGCCTGGAGAGCGCCAAAAGACAGTTACTGGGGACGGAGTATTCAGTCCCTGACCAGCACGGCAGCGAACCGGAAAGTTTAAAGAGGATGTTTGGGGAATCCGGGGCGAACGTTTCAGGATTAAACATGGGGAGATTAGAGTAATGAATCGACGACTATTGTTGCAGCTTTTTGTGGCGGGCGTCGGAGCTCAAGCACTTCCGGGAGGGCTGCTGTACGCCGCTGGAAAAGGGGGGAATGCCGGCAGAGGTGAAAGTACACCATTCAGTTACGAATGGCTTAAGGGGCATGCCAGGCATCTTGCAGGGCAGACTTATCGATCTCAAAAAGGAGAATTGCCGGAATCCCTGAAGGGCCTGTCCTGGGACGACTACCAGGCTATCCGGTTCAGGCCCGAGCATGCCCTGTGGAGCGATTCCCCTCTGCCGTTCCAAATCCAGCTCTTCCATCTGGGGCTGTATTTCCAAACCCCCGTGCAAATCCATGAAGTCGTTGACGGTCAAGCCGCTGAGCTGGCCTACGATCCGGACTATTTCGAGTATGACGGCGAGCAGCCGTTGGGAGATCTGCCCTCCGACCTGGGTTTTGCCGGTTTCCGGCTGCATCACCAGAGTAACTTCCAATACGATCTTGCCGCGTTTCTCGGAGCAAGCTACTTCAGGGCAGTGGGCAAGGAAAAACAATATGGCATGTCCGCGAGAGGGCTGGCGATTGATACGGCCAGCCCAGACGAAGAGGAGTTCCCACGCTTTTCCGCCTACTGGCTGGAAAAGCCAAAGCCGGGCGCCCGCTCACTAAGAATGTGGGCCTTGTTGGAGTCACCGAGTGTGACAGGAGCTTATGCCTTTGTGTTGGACCCAGGTGCCAATTTTGTCATGGACGTCGATATTGCTTTGTACCCGCGGAAACAGCTGGATCGGGTAGGTATCGCGCCTTTGACCAGCATGTATCAGGTTGGAGAAAACGATCGGCGTATGGGCTACGACTGGCGGCCGGAAATCCATGATTCGGATGGCCTTTCGATGCATACCGGTCATGGTGAGTGGATCTGGCGGCCATTGGTCAATCCAAGGGAGTTGAGGTACAACAGTTTTGTTGACAAAAGTCCCAAAGGATTCGGGTTGCTTCAGCGAGACAGGGATTTTGATCACTATCAGGATGATGGTGTGTTTTACGAGCGCCGTCCAAGTCTTTGGGTGGAGCCACGGAACGATTGGGGGGCAGGGCGCATTGACTTGGTTGAGATCCCGACCGTTGACGAAACATTCGATAATATCGTGGCTTTTTGGAATCCAGAGGAAGCTCTGAAGCCAGGCCAGGAGTACCTGTTCGGTTATCGTCTGAATTGGGGGGCCGAGTTGCCATTCGTTGAGGCCGAGCTGGCGACCGTAAGTGCAACCCGGACCGGGCTCGGTGGTGTCGTCGGTCAGAAACGCGAGTATTTCTCCCGCCGGTTTGCCATCGATTTCGCTGGCGGGATGCTTAGCATGCTCGCGGACGATTCCGGAGTTAAGCCTGAAATAACGGTAAGCCGTGGTTCGGTTGAGATCGCGTCTGCCCGCCCCCTGGCATCTATTCAAGGGTATCGGGTGATGTTCGATCTTGTACCGGATGACTCCCTTGAGCCGATCAATATCTCAGTGGTGCTCAAGGTTGGCCAAGAAGTGCTGACAGAAACCTGGGTATATCAGTACTCCCCACCTCCGATGGACGAGCGCAAGCTGTATTGACTATTGAGCCGGGCTGTTAACAATCCCCCTGGTTTCAACTGCTGCTTTGTTGACAATAATCGATTTCAGGAGTAGTTTTCTAAAAATTACTTCGATTTTGTTGACAAAGCATGAGAGAAAACCACCTTCCTGTATACACTAGAGCTGACGAAGCGTTCGATTGTCTGCAAACGGCAATTGTAAAAGGTGAACTCGCGCCTGGCGAAAAAATAGGCGAACTAGAGCTTTGCACCCGCTTCAATCTTACTCGTGGGCCGCTGCGGGAGGCGATCGGTCGCCTGGAGTCCCGTGGCTTACTGGTTCGAAGGCCACACGCCGGTGTCAAAGTGGTGGCGGTCAGCGCTGCGGAACTCATGGAGCTCTATCTAATCCGGGAAACCATGGAAGGGTTGGCTGCGCGTCAGGCTGCCGAACGGATGACCGACAGCGAAATTGCTGATCTGCAGGCCACCCTGGATGCCCACGAACAAATGATCGACGAAGCCCAGGGACAGGCCTACTATCAAGCCGAAGGGGATTACGATTTCCATCACCGGATCGCCACCGGTAGCCGCAATACCAAACTGGCCCAGATGCTACTGGGCGATCTGTATTACATGGTGCGGATGTACCGTTACCGGTTAAGCACCTCAGCCGGGCGCCCCCATCGTGCGCTCGGGGAACACCGCCGTATCGTCGAAGCCATCGCCCAGCGCGACGGTGAACTCGCCGAATTTCTGATGAAGAGACACATCAACGCTGCTCGCCGAAATATTGAAAAACAGATTCAAGATGGCGTGTTAACTATCTGAACCAATTTGAACCAAGAGGGAACGCTCTATGTCCAGCAAGCTATCTCCCGGTGCACGTTTCCGGAAAGCCCTGAACGAAAACAAGCCGCTCCAGATTGTTGGAACCGTCAATGCCTACTCTGCAATGATGGCCCAGAAAGTTGGGCATCAAGCCATCTACCTGTCGGGTGGCGGCGTGGCAAACGCCTCTTATGGGTTGCCTGATCTTGGTATGACCAGCATGAACGACGTTGTTGAGGATGTTCGCCGGATTACTGCAGCCAGTGACCTGCCGCTGTTGGTGGATATCGACACCGGCTGGGGTGGTGCATTCAATATCGGCCGCACCATTCGGGAAATGGAACGTGCCGGTGCTGCTGCTGTCCATATCGAGGACCAGGTTGCCCAGAAGCGCTGTGGACACCGGCCCAACAAGGAAATTGTCTCCCAGGAAGAGATGGTTGATCGCATAAAAGCGGCCGTAGACGCCCGCGAAAATGATGACTTTTTTATCATGGCCCGTACCGATGCCTTCCAGAAAGAAGGCCTGAATGCTGCTATTGAGCGTGCCAAGGCCTGTATTGAGGCCGGGGCAGACGGAATCTTTGCCGAAGCGGTTACCGAACTCGAGCACTACAAAGCGTTTTCAGAGGCGTTGGACGTGCCGATTCTGGCCAATATCACCGAGTTTGGCGCCACACCTCTATACAACCGCAAAGAACTGGGCGATGCAGGCGCTGACATGGTGCTGTATCCGCTGAGTGCTTTCCGTGCCATGAACAAGGCGGCCCTGACGGTTTACCAGAACATTCTGGAGAAGGGTGATCAGAAAGACGTCGTTGACCTCATGCAGACACGGATGGAACTCTACGATTTCCTGAACTACCACGAGTTTGAACAGAAGCTGGATCAGCTCTTCCAGCAACAAAAAAACTAAATTAATACGTGACTGATGATCATCCTGAGATGAGGGAGAGGAACAATGGCTGAAGCGAAGAAACTCGAAGGCGCTGGTCTGCGCGGACAGGTCGCCGGTCAAACGGCGTTGTGTACTGTCGGCCAATCCGGAGCGGGCCTGACGTATCGAGGTTATGAAATCGCCGATCTGGCCGAAAAGGCGCAGTTTGAAGAGATCGCTTACCTGCTTTTGCGAGGTAAGCTGCCGAACCGTCAGGAGCTTGATGCCTACAAGCAGAAGCTGCATAGCCTGCGTGGCTTGCCGGATGCGCTGAAGACGGTACTCGAGCAAATCCCGAAAGACGCCCATCCCATGGACGTCATGCGCACCGGTTGCTCCATGCTGGGCAACCTGGAAACCGAGGCGGACTTCTCTGAGCAGGATGACAAGATCGACCGCATGCTGGCGGTCTTTCCATCCATCATCACCTATTGGTACCGCTTTGCCCATGAGGGTGTGCGGATCGAAACCGACAGTGATGTGGATTCTATCGGCGGCCACTTCCTGGAGCTGCTGCACGGCAAGAAGCCCAGTGAGCTGCATGAGAAGGTGATGAACGTGTCTCTGATTCTGTACGCAGAGCACGAATTTAACGCCTCCACCTTCAATGCGCGGGTTTGTGCGTCCACCCTCTCGGACATCCACAGCTGCGTGACCGGTGCCATCGGTACCCTGCGTGGGCCCCTTCACGGCGGTGCTAACGAAGCGGCCATGGCGCTGATTCAGAAGTTCCAGACAGCGGATGAGGCAGAAGAAGGCCTGATGGGTATGCTGGCCCGGAAAGACAAGATCATGGGCTTCGGCCACGCCATCTACAAGGAATCCGATCCGCGAAATGCCATTATCAAGCAATGGTCCAAGAAGCTGGCGGATGAAGTGGGCGATACCGTGCTTTACCCAGTGTCAGTCCGTTGTGAAGAAGTGATGTGGCGCGAGAAGAGACTGTTCTGCAACGCCGATTTCTTCCACGCGTCGGCTTACCACTTCATGGGCATTCCCACCGAGCTGTTCACGCCTATTTTTGTGATGTCTCGGGTGTCGGGTTGGACCGCACACGTGAAAGAGCAGCGGGAAAACAACCGCATCATCCGCCCCAGTGCCGAGTACACCGGCCCGGCGGACTCAAAGTGGGTGCCTATCGACGAGCGTCCATAAGACTGGCGAGGCGCTCTCCAGCGAGTTCAGGAGAGCGCCGGTTCCCGCCCACACCTTCGATTTTCTGATATGAGTTTCTGGCCATGAATACTGACTACCGCAAACCGCTTCCGGGCACCGACCTGGATTATTTCGATACCCGCCAGGCTGTTGAGGACATCCAGCCGGGCGCCTACGAAAAGCTTCCTTACACCTCGCGGATTCTTGCAGAGCAGCTGGTGCGCCGTTGCGAACCAGAGATGCTGACCGATTCCCTGAAACAGCTGATCGAGCGCAAGCGGGATCTGGACTTCCCTTGGTATCCGGCCCGTGTGGTTTGTCACGACATTCTTGGTCAGACGGCCCTGGTTGACCTGGCTGGTCTCAGGGACGCAATTGCGGAGAAGGGCGGCGACCCGGCCAAGGTTAATCCGGTCGTGCCAACGCAGTTGATCGTTGACCACTCTCTGGCAGTTGAGCACGCAGGCTTCGAGAAAGACGCGTTTGAAAAGAACCGGGCAGTAGAAGACCGTCGCAATGACGACCGGTTCCACTTCATCAACTGGACCAAGACCGCGTTCGAAAACGTGGACGTGATTCCACCGGGCAACGGCATCATGCACCAGATCAATCTGGAGAAGATGTCTCCGGTGGTGCAATCACGCGGTGGTGTTGCGTTTCCGGATACCTGTGTGGGTACCGATAGCCACACTCCAATGGTCGACGCATTGGGCGTCATTTCCGTAGGTGTTGGTGGCCTGGAAGCTGAGAGCGTTATGCTCGGCCGTGCGTCCATGATGCGGCTTCCGGACATTGTGGGTGTTGCGCTGACGGGCAAGCTGCGCCCGGGCATTACCAGCACCGACATGGTTCTGGCCCTGACTGAATTCCTGCGTAAGGAGCGGGTGGTCGGTGCCTACCTTGAGTTCTTTGGCGAGGGCGCCGACAGCCTGACGGTTGGCGATCGCGCAACAATCTCGAACATGACGCCGGAATATGGTGCAACCGCCGCCATGTTCTACATCGATGGCCAGACCATTGATTACCTGAAGCTGACCGGACGCGAAGATGATCAGGTTGAGCTGGTCGAGAATTATGCCAAGCACACGGGCCTCTGGTCCGACAGCCTGAAGGCCGCCGAATACGAGCGGATTCTGACCTTTGACCTCTCCAAAGTTGAGCGCACCCTGGCCGGGCCTTCCAACCCCCACGCCCATCTGCCCACCTCCGAGCTGGCCAAGCGGGGCATTGCCGGTGAATGGGAACAGGAAGAGGGCAAAATGCCGGATGGTGCGGTCATCATTGCCGCCATCACCAGCTGCACTAACACCTCGAACCCGAGAAACATGGTGGCCGCCGGCCTGATCGCCCGTAACGCGAACAAGCTGGGTCTGACCCGAAAGCCCTGGGTGAAGTCCTCGCTGGCACCGGGCTCCAAAACGGTCAAGATGTACCTGGAAGAAGCCGAGCTGTTGCCTGAGCTGGAGAATCTTGGCTTTGGCGTTGTCGCCTTTGCCTGTACTACCTGCAACGGCATGAGTGGTGCGCTGGATCCGACGATTCAGCAGGAAATCGTTGATCGTGATCTCTACTCAACGGCTGTTCTGTCGGGCAACCGTAACTTCGACGGCCGTATTCACCCCTACGCGAAGCAGGCATTCCTGGCATCGCCGCCACTGGTTGTCGCGTATGCGATCGCCGGCACCATCCGTTTCGATATCGAGAAAGATGTTCTGGGTTACGACCAGGAGGGTAATGCGGTCACTCTGAAAGACATCTGGCCCAGCGATGAAGAGATCGATGCCATCGTGAAATCTAGTGTGAAGCCGGAGCAGTTCCGTAGCACTTACATTCCGATGTTCGACATTACCCGTGATGCCCACGCCAACGCCAACCCGAACTACGAGTGGCGTCCGCAGAGCACGTACATCCGCCGCCCGCCTTATTGGGAAGGCGGATTGGCCGGGGAAAAGGCGCTCAAGGGAATGCGGCCGCTGGCGATCCTGCCGGATAACATCACCACCGACCACCTGTCACCGTCCAACGCCATAATGATGAACAGTGCGGCCGGTGAATACCTGCACAAAATGGGCGTGCCGGAGGAGGATTTCAACTCCTACGCAACCCACCGGGGGGACCACCTCACGGCACAGCGCGCTACCTTTGCCAACCCGAAGCTTTTCAATGAAATGGTTCGGGATGAAAATGGCAATGTGAAGCAAGGCTCGCTGACGCGAGTTGAGCCCGAAGGCAAAGTGACACGCATGTGGGAAGCAATCGAAACCTACATGGAGCGTAAACAGCCGTTGATCATCATTGCCGGTGCGGACTATGGTCAGGGCTCCTCCCGTGACTGGGCGGCCAAAGGCGTCGCCCTGGCGGGCGTTGAAGCCATTGTTGCGGAAGGGTTTGAGCGAATCCACCGCACCAACCTGGTGGGTATGGGCGTTATGCCACTCCAGTTTGAAGAAGGCACGACCCGTCAGACCCTGGCGCTTGATGGCACCGAGACTTACGACGTGGAAGGTGCTGCCGCGCCGAGAGCAGAGATGACGCTGGTTATTCATCGCAAGAACGGCAGCACCGAGCATGTTCCGGTGATCTGTCGCCTGGATACCGCCGAGGAACTCTCCATCTATACCGCAGGCGGGGTTTTGCAGCGGTTTGCCCAGGACTTCCTGGAGGCGGAGGGTGCCGCATGAGCCATCCAGCGCAGGTAAGAGTTCCCGCCACGTACATGCGTGGCGGTACCAGCAAGGGCGTGTTCTTCCGGCTTCAGGATCTTCCTGAGGCAGCTCGTGTTCCGGGTGAAGCCCGGGACAAGCTGCTGCTACGAGTTATCGGCAGTCCGGATCCGTATCAGAAACAGACGGACGGGATGGGCGGTGCAACCTCGAGCACCAGTAAAACCGTGATCCTGGCCGAGCCGACCCAGCCGGACCACGATGTCGACTACCTGTTCGGGCAGGTATCGATCGATAAGCCGTTTGTGGACTGGAGTGGCAATTGCGGCAATTTGACCGCTGCCGTCGGTGCCTTTGCCATCAATGGCGGCTTCGTGTCCCAGGACCGGATTCCTGAGAATGGCTTTTGCACGGTTCGAATCTGGCAGGCGAACATTCGAAAAACCATTGTTGCCCAGATACCGATTACCAACGGTGAAGTCCAGGAAACCGGTGATTTTGAGCTGGACGGGGTGACATTCCCCGCCGCCGAGGTCCAGGTGGAATTCATGGACCCGGCTGATGGCCACGGGGCCATGTTCCCCACGGGTAACGTGGTCGATGATTTGGAGGTTCCGGGTGTCGGAACTCTGCGCGCCACCATGATCAATGCCGGTATCCCCACCATCTTCGTCAACGCTGAAGATATTGGCTACACCGGTACCGAATTGCAGGATGCGATCAACAGCGATCCCAAGGCCCTGGCGATGTTCGAGACCATTCGCTCCCATGGTGCGGTCAAGATGGGCCTGATTGGTCATGTGGACGAGGCGGCCAGCCGGCAACACACCCCGAAAGTGGCGTTTGTGGCAGCGCCGGTAAACTATGTGGCGTCCAGCGGTAAGCAGATTAACGCCGATGACATCGATGTACTGGTGCGGGCGTTGTCCATGGGCAAGCTTCACCACGCCATGATGGGAACCGCTGCGGTTGCGATTGCGACGGCGTCGGCAGTACCGGGTACGCTGGTGAATCTGGCCGCCGGCGGGGGTGATCGCACCGATGTCACCTTTGGTCACCCATCGGGCACCTTGCGTGTGGGGGCAGAGGCAAGCCAAGTGAATGGTCAGTGGACGGCGACCAAGGCAATCATGAGCCGCAGTGCCCGAATCCTGATGGAGGGTTGGGTGAGAGTGCCAAGAGATTCCTTTTAGACGTTGAACGCTGAAACGAAAAAGGCTGGTCTCCAGACCAGCCTTTTTGTAATTAACCTCCTAGCCTTGCGCATCAGCAGCATTTGCGTAATCTGCGTCGAGCACCAAATCCCAGCAGAGCCAGTCCGAACAGCGCCAGCGTGGAGGGCTCTGTAACCTGGAAGGTTCGCGTCTTAATAAGGCCTCCAAGAAAAGCTTCATTCTCTCGTTTCTCCTTGGTCCAAAACTCGGTTGCTAACTCGCGATTGTAAAAAAAGCCCGATATATCGAGATAGTAGGCCATGTTTCCGACAACGAACTCTTCGGAAGCTCCCTCATTTCGGCTGAATGTTACCCGGTCGGCGCACCCAAAATAATTCAGACCAACGCCGTTAGCGGCGCCATTGGCACATATCTCTCCTATTGGATGATTGCGAGTTTCCCAGTGTTCAAAATCGAACACAGAATCGATTGTCTTTGACACCCCATTGATCAGAAGTGCGGTTGAAACGCGCAAAGAAGCCGTTTGCAGACTTGCGCCAGTAATTGGGTAATTGAAATGCAGAAACTTGCCCAAAGCAAACATGGTGTTCTCTTCAATCTCGAAACTCGGCGGTGCGTACCCCTCAAAGTGATAGCCACTTTGCCCGTTGCGATAGGTTGGCACTCCCCATTTAATGGTATCGGTGCCGATACCGGAAACGCTGGGGGATCCCGGGGTAGCAGCGGTCCAGATCCCGCTAACGTCCGTGGTGTGTATCGCTACTGAAGAGGCGGGCATCGCGAAAAAAAGTGTCGAAATCAAAACTGTCATCGAAACGATTATTTTTTTCATGATTTTGCTTCCCAGTTCTCAGGTTAAACATCAATACCACTGGCTCTCCAGTTGAATAAGAGCGCTTGAGCTTCGGATATCTATATCGAGCAAGGAACCCGCCAGATTTATAAAACTATTTTAAATCAGCATTTTATGAGGTGGTGGTGGGGTTTGGGGGCGACTGGCCTCTATTTGCTGTAAAGAATTTAGACACTAGTTAACCGATCAATAGGCGTGGGTCCGAGTGTGCAGGTGATTTGACTGTATAGGCTAAGCTTTAAAGCTAGATAAACCGAATCAGGGAGCCGCTACCATGTCACAAACCTTTGATCTCAATGAGCGACCGGATTACGACGAGGTTCTGCAGAAAATCGCGGACTATGTGCTCACCTACCAGATTGACAGCGAAGAAGCGTGGAATACCGCACGCTACTGCCTGATGGACACGATTGGTTGCGGCCTACTTGCGCTGCGTTTTCCGGAGTGCACCAAACACCTTGGTCCGATAGTTGAAGGAACGATTGTCCCCCATGGAGCCAGGGTACCTGGAACTTCATTCCGTCTTGATCCGGTGAAGGCGGCTTGGGATATCGGCTGCGTAATTCGTTGGCTGGACTTCAACGACACTTGGCTTGCAGCTGAGTGGGGCCATCCTTCCGACAACCTCGGTGCGATACTCGCGGTTGCTGATCATCTCTCCCAAAAGAGGATTTCTGAGGGCAAAGCGCCCCTCACAACGCGAACCGTTTTGGAAGCCATGATTATGGCCCATGAAATTCAGGGTGTATTGGCATTGGAGAATTCGTTTAATCGTGTGGGGCTGGATCATGTGGTGCTGGTAAAGGTTGCATCCACTGCCGTGGTTGCGAAGCTTTTTGGTGCCAGTCGTGAGCAGCTTCTTTCGGCCCTTTCGCACGCCTGGGTTGATGGGCAAGCCCTGCGAACCTATCGGCACGCGCCCAATGCAGGATCCAGAAAATCCTGGGCCGCTGGGGATGCGGCTTCCCGAGCAGTGCGTTTGGCTGATATCGCCATGCGGGGTGAGATGGGCATACCTGGAGCTCTCACCGCCCCTCAATGGGGGTTTTACGATGTGTTGTTCAGCAAAACCAATAGGGACCAAAAATTGAAGCCTGACGCTCAGAGAAAATTTTCGATTCCGCAGGAGTTTGGTTCTTATGTAATGGAAAATGTCTTGTTCAAGATTTCGTTCCCGGCGGAGTTCCACGCCCAGACGGCAGCTGAAGCAGCGGTGTTGCTGCATCCTGAGGTCCGGGATCGACTGCAAGATATAGACAAAATTGTTATTACTACCCACGAGTCTGCAATACGCATCATTTCCAAGGTCGGGAAACTTGCCAATGAGGCCGATCGGGATCACTGCCTGCAGTACATGACTGCGGTGCCACTAATCTTTGGCCAGTTGACTGCGGAACACTATGAGAATGACTTCCACGAGGGGCATCCGGTCATTGACGAGCTCCGAAACAAAATGGAGGTGGTTGAGGACGAACGCTTCACTCGAGAGTACCTCGAGGCTGAAAAACGTTCGATTGCCAACGCAATCCAGGTGTTTTTCAAGGATGGAAGCCACACCAAGCAAGTGACCGTGGAGTATCCGCTGGGTCACCGGCGGCGCCGTGAGCAGGGGATTCCTCTATTGAAGGAAAAGTTCAGACACAGCCTTGAAACAACGTTTCCATCGCAAAGATGTGATCGCATTTTTGATGTATTTCAAGACCAAAAGAAGTTGGAATGTTTGCAAGTAAACGAACTGCTTGAGCTTCTAAAAATGTAATCAGGTTTTGGATCTTCGGCATTTAATTAAGGATTACTTTTCATCAGAAGCGTCGAGAAATTTTACATGCGTTGCCAAGTTAATATATAGGCAATTGAAAAGTATATAAAAAAATAATTGGCCTCGTACTTGCTTCCTTTTATCTGTCCACTCAACAAATAACAGGGCAAAGCAAGGGAGCTCAAATGAAAAATGCTATCGCAGCGCAGTTCGCAGGGATTGCACTAATATCAGCCCTATCAGTCGCCACAGCTAATGCGGCCTTGATTAATGTATCTGTCAGTGGGCCTGGAAAGGCGGCAGCAGAGGCAGCCGAAGCCCAGTTCTTCTCTTATTTAACAGCTTCAGCAACTGAAACATTCGAGGGATTTACTGCAGCCTCCGACTCAACCGGTCAGTCCCCTGTTATCAATACATCTGTTGGCAGCTTTGAACAGCTGGTGGCAGGTGACAATGGCAGCGCTGCCTGTAACGACGACGGGTTCAGTTGTACCGCTGGCCTTGCGGTGCTTAATGCGGCCACCAGTCCTTTCGGGGGACGTTTCCCCATGCCCGACGAAACAGGTAATAAGAACTGGCTTGATAGCATGGACTCCAGGGAAATGAAGTTCTCCATTGCGGGGATGTACAAAGCGGTTGGCTTCTACATTACAGATCCCAATGATGTCGGCGGTATTTTCGATATTATTCTTGAGGACCAATCAGCCGTAACGTACAACCTGAACGACATTTTCACAGGTGCTCAGCCTAATGGAGCGGCCTACTATTTAGGCTTCATTAGCGACGTAGCGATTGCGAGCCTGGCATTCCGTTCAAACCACGATAATGATGGTTTTGGTATTGATAACGTGACCATTGGCAAGGTGCCCGAACCTGGGACACTGGCTTTGATGGGATTGGGCTTGATGGGTATCGGCTTCTTACGCCGCCGCGCCCAATGATATGAATGTGACCTGGGTGTCACCTCCATAAAAACCCCTGTTTTAGGGGTTTTTTTCTGTCAGAAAACTTTACACCTATGTGAGCGCTAGGCCAACCAGTGACCGATTGAGGTTTGCAGCTTTTGGATTACACTTCCAAAAGAGTAGGAATTCCGATGCAAGACGCTTGACGGATTAGTATCAACGGCACAAGGAGTCGACGTGGCCCACGTCAGATTGTTCAGGCACTACATTCACTTACCTTTCATCATCCTGGGTCTGATTGACTTCCTCGTACTGGTACTTGCGTTCAGTCTTACGGTTTTTTTTCATTTTTTTGGAGACGTATCTTTCTTCGCTCAGAACATCGGATATGTGCTGCCTGCGGCGATTGTATTTGGCTTTTTCAACCTTCTGGTAATGATTGCACTGGCAGTCCACCAGTCTCGAATTGAAGAAGGCATGACGGGCATGATGTTACGCACCATCATGTCGCTGATCATAAGCCTGCCATTATCCGGCCTGTCCTATTTAATCGCACCCAAATGGTTGTGGTACCTGGGTACGAGTGATGTGCTGACCACAGCATCGGTGTTCGGGTTCTTCCTATTGGGCATTGCCAGAACTCTGTTCTTTGCGATGGTTGGCAAGGAAACCTTTAAAAGGAGAGTACTTGTTCTAGGCGCGGGCTCCCGTGCCCGGCAGTTACTTGAGGATTTGCAATCTCCTCTCAGCCGGAAGGGATTTACGTTACAGGGTTTCGTGCCGATTCCAGACGAGCCCGTGGAAATAGAAGCAGAGCACCTCGTGCAGCCGCCTTATTCGCTTCGCCAGTATGCCTTGAAACACCGGATTAATGAGATTGTGGTTGCGGCTGATGATCGTCGAAAGCACCTGCCAATGGATGATTTGCTGGAATGTAAGATGGAAGGTGTCCGCATTGTGGAGGGCGCCAATTTCTACGAAAGCGAATCCCGTAAAGTGGCTCTTGAAATGATCAGTCATGGTTGGCTTGTTTTTTCAGATGGTTTCACTGTGTCGACAGTGTCTGGCTTTGGTAAGCGCGCACTGGATGTGTTGGCATCTGGTTTATTGCTAATTGTTGGGTTGCCCCTGATGCTTCTCACCGCAATCGCTATCAAAATTGAGGATGGTCTCAGTGCTCCGATTTTTTATAGCCAAGAACGCGTGGGCCTGAATGGGAAGCTATTCAAAGTGCACAAGTTCCGTTCCATGCGCGCAGATGCAGAAAAACACGGCGCGGTGTGGGCCCAAAAAAACGATAGCCGCGTTACACACGTCGGGGAGTTTATCCGTAAAGTGCGAATTGATGAGCTCCCTCAGATTTTCAATGTTCTCAACGGCACGATGGCCTTCGTTGGTCCGAGGCCTGAACGCCCGGTATTCGTAGATGACCTGGCAAAAAAAATCCCCTACTACAATGAACGCCATAGGGTGAAGCCGGGAATAACTGGATGGGCGCAGCTGTGTTTCGCCTACGCTGACAGCGAAGAAGATACTCGCGAAAAACTTCGCTATGACTTGTATTACATCAAAAATCAAAGCCTGCTTCTGGATTTGTTGATTATAATTCAAACAGTGGAAGTCGTTTTGTTCAAGAAAGGATCAAGGTAGTTTTGGGATCCAGCCATCCCGAAACATGGAACTCAGCAGGGATTAAAAAAGAGAGTATTAAAATGTCACGGACGCATTTCCCTATAGGACTGATAATTTTCGCAATGGTGGCAGCCGTGCTCACCGGATGCGCTACACCAACCTCTTCGTCTCCGGAAAAAATTCAACGCGCGTTGGCGATAGACGTCCGGGACAGCGTTGATCAGTACATCCTCGGTGCAACTGATGTGGTTCGCGTCTCTGTATGGCGCAATCAGGATATAAGTATTTCGGTTCCAGTTCGCCCTGATGGAAAGATTTCTGTGCCCCTTGTTGGCGATGTGAGGGCCAGCGGGAGAACGCCTGAGCAGTTGGCAACTGCTATCCGAGACTCACTTTCTCAGTACATACGTGAGCCACAGGTAAGCGTGGTGGTTACTTCCATGGGTAGTCATGAGTTTACTGACCGGGTTCGAGTTACCGGCGCGGTTCGTCAACCGGTATCGATTCCGCACAGGAGTGGTATGACCGTGTTGGATATGTTCCTGAGTGCGGGTGGAGCAAACGAATTTGCTGCACTGAACAACACGATGCTGTACCGGAAATTCGAGGGTGAAGTTGTAGCCATTCCAATCATGCTGGACGACATATTGAACAAAGGGCGAATCCGGACGAACTACCCGATGCGGCCGGGCGATATTCTGTCAGTACCTGAACGCAATTTTTAACAAATATTATTGGTCGAGAATGATGCCAGCCAGGTGAGATTATGGCTTTACCCCTTTCGCATTTGCCTAATGAAATTCTTCGAGAGCTCCGGGATCGAAAATGGGCTGCTTTTCTCATGTTTGTGTTAGTGAGCTTTGCGGTTCTGGGTGCGGGTTTTTTCTTTCCCTACAAGTATAAATCTGAAGTCGTCATTTTCGTGGATGATCGCAACATCATTGGCCCACTCATGGAAGGGCGTGCCGTGACTACAAAGATCAATGATCGGGCATCCGCTGCAAAGGAACTCCTCATGACACGGAATGTTATTGAGAAGATTGCTAGGGACCCCTCAGTGTTCCCGAATGCTTCAATGGCCTCAGCAAGCGTAGAGCAACGTATAGCCCGTATTCGTGGCGGTATGTTCGTTCAACCTCGGGGCGATAGCTATTTCAGTGTTGGATTCTCTGGCCCCTCGCAGGTGGAGTCGTTTCACGTTGCTCAACGTCTGGGGCAGCTCTTCATCGCTGAGTCAAACCAAAGAAAAAGAACAGAAAGCCAAAGTGCTTATGATTTCATCGATAAGCAGGTTAAAAATTATGAAGTTCAACTCACTGAAGTAGAAAACAGTCTCAGGCAGTTTCTTTCAGAAAATACCGATGGCACTGAGGCTGAGGCCAATGCTCGCCTGGCGCAGCTCCGAAACCAGCTGGAGTTGGCAAAACTTGAAAAAGAAGAACTGATAGCCCGCGTTGGTTCGCTGCAGACTCAACTGTCGGGTGTCAGTCAGACCGTCATGCGGGGTAAAACGGAAGACGGTTACCGTGAGAGGATCAGAGCTCTCGAAGAGCGCCTTGACAGCCTGCGACTTCAATATCATGACACATATCCAGATATCGTCATCCTAAGGGAGCAGATTGCTGAACTTCGAAAACAGCGTGAACAGAATTCTGGACAGCGTGAGGATTCTAACGCTCTGCTTGAACGAGAGGGCGCCGTGAATCCTGTTTTTCAGGAGCTAAGCGCAGCTTTGTCGGAAGCCCGTGCCAATGTCGCTACTGCCAACACGCGCATATCGTCCCTGGAGCGTTTGATTCAGCAACAAAATACTAGAATGGAGCGTATTCAGGAAAACAAAGCGCAATATCTGGAGCTGACTCGTGACATGGAGGTAAACCGCGAGATTTACGACGATCTACTTAAACGTCGAGAAAAGGCCAGGGTCTCGATGCATCTGGACATTGAGGGGCAAGGGCTTAACTACCGAATCAATGAATCCGCTCAATTCCCCAATCAGCCAACCGGACCCCAGTTTTCAAACTTTGCGGCCGCCGGGCTCTTTCTCGGCTTGTTAGCGCCGTTGGGGACGATCGCTGGATATCTGCAAATTGATCCAAGAATCCGTGCGAAAAAGCAGTTGGAAGAAGATATCGGTCTGCCGGTGTTGGTGGAAATTCCTTTTGTTCGAACGCCCTTCGAAAAACGACGAGACAGGAAGGTAACGGTACTCATCAGTATTTTCGCAGTGCTCGCGATTTTAGCGTATTTAACTGCGGTTGTTGCTGCCCAATTTGGAGTCATTTGATGTCGGACTGGAAGGACGACCATGTTGGAGAAAGTGCGCCTGAATTAAAGCGCAAGCGACAAGGCGGGCGTAATGAACGCAAATCCGACGTTGAGGAGCATGAGTTCTTCGGACGTCGGAAGGAAAAACTCAAAAAAGAACTCGGCCATATAGAATCGGATGACTCTCAATTGCTGGTGCCAAGTTCCCTGGAGCTTGGCACCGGTGCAGTCGACAAGTACCTCATCAGTAAGCAAATCGTGCGCATGCAGGAGCCCCGCAGGCTTATGCCCGATGATCTTGATGAGCGTCGAATTATCTACCCGGAATCACCCAATAGAAGTCTGGTTAACAAATTCAGGGACCTCCGAACAAAGTTGCTGGAGCTCTCTGGGGGTAACAATTTTACTCTGGTGGTTAGCGGTGCTTCTGACGCAGCAGGCTCCTCCTTTGTTGCACTCAACCTTGCAGCCGCTTTTTCATTTGATCAGGCAAAAACGGCTTTGGTCATTGACTGCAATCTGCGGGACCCTTCCTTGCATAGCCGACTTGACGTACTGCCGGAGTCGGGCCTGACAGACTACCTGGAAGACGCGGACTATGACATCGGGAGGATTCTCTATCCGACGGGAATCCCCAGGTTGAGGTTGATCCCTGCGGGGAGCCGCCGGGAGACCCCGGCCGAGTTCTTTACATCATTTCGTATGAAGCAATTTCTGCAGGCAGTACGCAGACGATATCCGGATCGCTTTGTTGTTCTGGATACGGCACCCATCTCAGGGAGCCCGGATGCACGTATTCTCACTGAGCTTTGTGATTTCGGAATGCTGGTTGTGCCCCATGGAAAAATAACACCCGCAGCGGTGGAGCAGGCGGCAACAGCTTTTGATCCAGATAAGTTTGTTGGAGCAGTCATCAATGGCTAAGGCAACGGGAGAAGGGATACTCCGCACCACAAGCCTGACCATTTTTGCTTTCGCGCTTGCTTTTGCGCCCGTAGTGGGCGCAGCCCAGCTAGAGGTGATCGGTGGCCAGTCTATCCGGCATAGCGACAACGCCAGAAAAGCGGCAACCAATGAGAGCAGCGATCAGGAGAGCCGGACCTATGTGACGGCAACTTACGTTTCCGGACCTGGCCGATGCAATGCCAGCTTTGGAGGCACATTGGGCTATTCCACCTGGCTCGACGATGCCTACCGTAGTGAAACCGACGCCAATTTGGATCTCGAAAGCCAGTGCGAGCTGGCATCAGGCCTTTTCTGGAACCTCAACAATAATCTCCGTGAAGTCAGCCAGGACACCACTCAAACTCAGACTCCAGAAAACAGAACAAGAAAGAACCTGTTCAGCACTGGCCCCCGCTATATCTTGCGTCTGGGTAGTGCGAACTCGATCGCCTTTGATACCAAATACGAGAATACCGAATTCAGCGAACCCGATGAGATCGACAGCGAACGATACATTGGCTCCATTGCCTGGACCCGCCTGATCAGTCAGACACTGAGCGGCGGTATTTCGGCCATTGCAAGTCGCACCGAGCTCGATTCTGGTGCCGATATCGACGTAGAAACCGTGAAGGCAACGTTTAACAAGGCCTGGCCAACCACCGTGATATCAGGTGCCTTCGGGGTCAGCGAGATCGAGTCCAGCTTTGGCAGCAACTCCGAAACCAACGATGGAATTGTCGGTGAGCTGGAACTGACACGGGCCATCAATCCGAGTACCAACTGGTATCTCAAGGCCGCAAGGGAACTGACAGACAGAACTTCCAGCTTTGATCTTCGGTTTGACGAATTTGAGTTCAACCTAAATGAGAGCATAAGCGTTGAAACAACGGCATTGTCGACCGGGATTGATAAGGTGTTTTCCGACCGAAGCAGCCTGAACGCAAGGCTTTTCGTGAACCGGACAGACCTGTTGGAGACTGACGAACTTGAAGAATCGGCTGGCCTGGATCTGCGCTATTCCAGGCCATTGAGCGAGGTGTTGAAGGCCTATACAGGAATTGGCTATCGGTACTCGAAGTACGAGCAGGATGACTCGGACGACGAGAGGACTAACCTTGAACTGGGTTTGGATTACCTGATGAGTCGCGAGCTCAAAGTGTATGGGCAGGTGGGGCACGAGCAGAAGGACAGTGATGTCCCGAGTCGGGAGTTCAGGGAAACATGGGTACAACTGGGCATCGAGTACCGATTCCGTTAACTGCTGCATGGTTGGGTGCTAGGTGCTAGGGGTGAAAGGAGGCTTCGATCATGAGGGAAGGAATCGATAACGCGCTGACGATCGACGTGGAAGACTACTTTCAGGTCGCAGCCCTTGCAGAGGCAGTAAAGTACGACGACTGGCCCTCCATGGAATATCGGGTCGAGGCCAACACGGACCGGCTTTTGAGGCTTTTTGATAACGCTTCAGTTAAAGCAACGTTCTTTGTTCTTGGCTGGGTCGCCGAACGTTCACCGCAACTGGTCAGGCGTATTGCGAATGCCGGCCACGAAGTGGCCAGCCATGGTTACAGTCATCAGTTGATATATAGCCAGACACCGGCCGTGTTTCGTGAAGAAACGAGGCGTTCCAAAGCCATTCTCGAGGACATACTTAGCGTGGGAGTAACCGGCTACCGGGCTGCCAGTTACTCCATTACCAACCAGTCGCGTTGGGCACTGGATATCCTCGCTGAGGAAGGCTTCACTTGGGATTCCTCCATTTTTCCAGTACACCATGACCGCTATGGCATGCCTGGAACACCGCGCTGGCCGCACCGTTTAACGACCGACAAAGGCTATGAGCTGGCGGAGTTTCCGTTGAGTACCCTGAAGTTTCCCGGCTATACACTACCCATTGCCGGTGGTGGTTATTTTCGCCTGTTCCCGTACTGGTTTAGCCGGTGGGGGTTGGGTTCCATCAATCGTCAGGGCCAGCCTTTTGTGTTCTACCTTCACCCCTGGGAAGTGGATCCCGGTCAGCCGCGGCTCGACGTGAAATGGCTGTCCCGGTTCCGGCATTACAACAACCTCGATGTGTGTGAAAAGCGCTTGAGTCGGCTGCTTGGGCATTTCCGGTTTACGACCATGAGCAATGTGCTCCGAAACCAAGGGGTGCTGGAACACAAGAGCGATGAGTTATCGAGCCATGCAATTAAATGCAATGTGGTGCCTGGCACTGCGTTGAAGACGTCCTGACGTGTCACGGAAGATAGACCATGTTAAATGCCGTTTTCTGGCTGTCACTGTTGTTGCTAATTTACATCTATGTGGGGTACCCGCTAGTTATCCGCCTGTTTGCTGCATTCCGTTCCGTTCAACTCCATCGTGACGATACTTTCCGACCCTCAGTCACCATCGTGATCGCAGCGTATAACGAAGCCGCCGAGATCGGGAGCACGCTGACCAACAAGCTGGAACAGGACTACCCGTCCGATCTGTTGGAGATCATGGTGGTATCCGATGAATCTGATGACGGAACTGACGACATTGTCTTGCAGATGGCGCAAACCTCACGTTGTCCGATGAGACTGATCCGCCAGACGCCCCGACAGGGCAAAACTGCCGGCCTGAATACGCTGATTCCCCAGGCCCGAGGCGAGATCATTCTGTTTTCCGACGCCAACTCCCAGTGGGATAAGCAGGCCGTTGCCAGGTTGGTGAGCAATTTCGCCGATCCTGAAGTGGGGTACGTGACCGGCAAAATGGTGTATGTGAATGAGGATGGTTCACTCGTTGGCGACGGCTGCAGCGCCTACATGAAGTACGAAAATAGTCTTCGGGAATCTGAGACCCGCCTGGGCTCGATTGTTGGTGTAGATGGTGGCATCGATGCCATGCGCAAGGACCTGCACGTTCGCCTGCGCCCGGACCAATTACCTGATTTCGTACAACCCCTTAAAGTGGTAGAGCAAGGCTACCGGGTCATCTACGACCCAAGAGCACTGTTGCAGGAGCACGCCAATCAGGATGCCGACAGTGAATTCAGCATGCGAGTCAGAGTCAGTTTACGGGCGTTATGGGCACTGAAAGATATGGCGCACCTGATGAATCCATTTCGCTATGGGGTTTTTGCCCTGCAGATGATTTCCCATAAGTTGCTCAGGTACGTGGCTTTTATTCCTTTACTGTCTTTGACGGTGTCGAGCGTCTTACTTGCGCCACGGGGTGGATTCTACGGATTATGCTTTTTGGGACTGGTGGTTTTCTACGGCTTGGGATGGGCTGGTCGGATCAATGAGGGTAAAGGTCGGAATCTGCCACTCTTCTATTCCGTTCCATACTATTTCCTGCTTCTAAATATCGCTTCTTCCCGAGCACTGTGGGCTTTTTTGAAGGGTGAGAAGAGAGTTGTTTGGAACCCAAGGAGGGGGTAGTCGATTATAGTGAAAATCCTTCATCTGATTGATAGCGGTGGTTTATACGGCGCCGAGCGGATGCTGCTCACCTTGGTTCGTGAGCAGGTCGCTATGGGCCTCTCTCCCATGATCTTGAGCGCTGGTGAGCCCGAACTGGCAGAAAAACCCCTGGAGGTTGAAGCACGCCAGCTTGGTCTGCCGGTAAAGGCGTGGCGAATGGCACCCGGCTTTAATCTGTGGGGGGCGCAGGAACTCATTCGGTGGGCACGTCAGGAGGAGTACCAACTGATGCACTCACATGGTTACAAATTCAACGTATTGATGGGAATGTGGCCGGAATCGCTTCGTAAGATACCGCTCATTACCACTTTGCATGGGTATGTTCGTGCACGCCGATTCACCAAAGCGTGGATGTACGAGGGGCTGGACCGACTGGTGTTAGCTCAGATGTGTCAAGTTGTTCTCGTATCCGAGGCCATTCGATTCCAAATCCCCAAGCGACTCGCCAGATCAAATCGGGTATCGGTGATTATGAATGGCCTTAATACCGTGTCCACCTGCCAAGCCGCAGCAACGCCCTTGCTTCCAATGCTTGATACCTTCCTTCCGGATCGCGGACCGTTGATTTTAGGAGTTGGTCGGCTCTCACCGGAAAAGGGGTTCGATCGGCTTGTCGATGCGTTCAGGGAATTCCACTCACAATACCCCAATTCGGCCCTGATCATCGTTGGGGAAGGCCGAGAGAGGCCAAGGCTGGAACAACAGATCGCCGATTATGGGCTCACTAACTATGTCCGATTACCTGGCTATGTTGCCGAGGTAGCCTCCTTGATGAAACGGGCCAGTGTTTTGTGCATACCATCTCTCACAGAAGGGTTGCCCATAGCGCTGCTAGAGGCTATGTCGTTGGGTGTTCCTGTCGTGGCAAGTGATGTCGGTGAGATAGGAAACGTGTTGGGCCAAGGGGAAGGGGGCCTAGTATTTCGTTACGAATCACCTTTAGCCCTGGCGGATACTTTGATAGCAGCGATTAACGATCGTAGCACCACAGAGTCTCGAATCCGCTGGTCAAAGCAACGGGTGGAGGAGGATTTTTCCGGCCGGGCGATGATGGAGCACTATCTGAATATCTACCGACAGGTGCTGACGTGAAGCTGGCCATCATCATGGATCGTTACGAAAATCCCTACGCAGGCACCGAGAGCCAGGTTCTTAAACTGGTCAAAGGGTTAATGGAACGCGGCTGGAGTATTCGGTTCGCCGTATTTCGGAGTACCGATTACAGCCTAACCGACGACTTCCCGGTGCCGGTTGAACATTTGGGTGTGGGGAGTCTCTCAAGCCCGAAGAGCTGGTGGCGGGTATACCGATACGCCAGAGTGCTACGACTCCAGGGTATTCCGCTTGTGCATGTGTTCTTCAATGATGCCTCTGTAATTTGTCCGCCCATGATGCGTCTCGTGGGTTTGAAAACCGTGATCTCCAGGCGTGATATGGGGTTCTGGTATACCCCAAAATATCTTCAGGCCCTGAGGTTGACGGGGCGATGGGTAAGCGCTGCGATCTGCAACAGTCGGGCTGTCGCTGACATAACGTCTCAACAGGAACGAATCGAAGCGGACAGGCTGCGTGTTATCTATAACGGCTATCCAGAGGCACCTCGCGTGCCAGAGATTACACACTCAGAGAGAGCAGCAGATAGCCGTCCGATTGTTATAGGCATCGTTGCCAATTTGCGTCCAATCAAGCGTATTCACGATCTGATTGAAGCGGTCGCCCGCTTGGTATCTGATGAACTGGATGTCGAGCTCCGGGTAGTAGGGGGCGGCGACCAGAAGCCCTACCTCGAGAAAGTCCGAGAGCTTGGCATTGAGTCCAGAGTATTTCTTCTCGGGAGTCAGTCCGATCCTGAGCAACATATCCAGGCCTTTGATATAGCCGTCCTTTGTTCAGAGACGGAGGGGTTCTCGAATGCCATTATCGAATACATGCGATGTGCGAAGCCCGTAGTGTGCAGCCGAACAGGCGGTAATCCGGAAATAGTGGAGGAAGGCGTTAGCGGCTATCTCGTACCAGTTGGGGATATTTCGGCCCTCGCCGAGCGGATCGGCCACTTAGTGAGCAGGCCAGATTTAAGGGCTCGCATGGGTAAAGCAGGCCAGGAGCATATCCATTCACGTTACTCGCTTGTCAATATGCTGAACCAGCATGTTGACGTATACGACCGCATAGCACCCGAGGTGATGGATTCATGATGCAAGCGTTGTCCAAACATCTATTCTATCCATTGTGGGATCTGAAGGACCGTAGTCAGCGCCTCCAGGAATGGAAGAACCTCGAACAGCAGCAATGGTGGCCTCAGGAACAGGTGCGTCAATTGCAATGGCAACGCCTGCAGGAGCTCCTGAAATACGCAGACAGGCACAGCCCTTATTACAGAGAAGTCTTTGCCACCTGTGGCGTGAAGCCGGAAGATATCCGAACGGACATAGATTTCCAACGGATTCCCGTTACGACAAAACAGGATATCCGTAATCACACCAACCGATTTATCAGCGATGAATACGACAAAACCCGGTTGGTGTCTGCAAAAACCGGAGGCTCTACGGGCGTTTCTCTCAGCCTTTATTTTGACGAGGCTTGTCAGGAAAAGCGCAACGCTGCCCAGTTGTTATCGGACCGCTGGTCGGGCTGGGATCTCGGCCTGAAGAAAGCGTCGATTTGGGGTAATCCACCGGTCCCGAAATCGTTCCCTCAGAAGCTACGTCTTCATCTGCTGGACCGTGTGATCTACCTCGACACGATGAACCTGAGCGATGAATCCATGACGGCTTTTGTGGACCGTTGGCGGAGGGAGCGCCCAGGCGCAGTATTCGGACATGCGCATTCTATCTATTTGTTCGCTCGATTCCTGAGGGCAAATCAGATCACCGATTGTCGACCCAAGGGTATCGTCGCTACCTCCATGATGCTGTTAGAGCCCGAACGCACCGTTATTGAAGAGGCGTTCGGATGTAAAGTAACCAACCGCTACGGTTGTGAGGAGGTTGGGCTGATCGCCTGTGAATGCGAATGTCACAGGGGGATGCATATCAACCTCACACACGTGTTCGTTGAATTTTTGGATGCGAATGATCAGCCAGTAAAGCCGGGGCAGCCTGGAAAAATTGTGGTGACGGATCTCAACAATCGTGGCATGCCGCTAATTCGTTATCGTGTTGAAGATATGGGTGTGTATTCGGAAAAGAGCTGTGCCTGCGGCCGCGGATTCCCAATACTGGAGCGCCTGGAAGGCCGAGTAGCGGACTTTTTGAAACTCCCCGATGGCGGCCAGGTTGCAGGGATATCCCTAGTAGAGCGGACGTTAACCAAGGTGGTAGGCGTTGAGCAGATGCAGCTTGTGCAAGACCGACTCGACCGTGTAATTGTTAACCGGGTTAAAGGAAGTGATTTCACTGAGCAGACAGATTCATTGCTGTTAGACGCTATGCGTGAAGTTTTCGATGAACGCGTGGCACTGGACATCGTTGATATGTCCAGCATCCCTCAAGAACTTTCAGGTAAGTACCGGTTTTCAATATGCAAAGTGTAAATGAAACGAACGAACCTCTCGTTAGCGTAGTTATTGCAACCTTTAATATGGGGCAATACCTTCCAGCGGCTATAGAGTCAGTGTTGGCTCAGACTTGGAAAAACCTGGAAGTCATCGTGGTGGATGATGGTTCAACTGACGACACCACGCAACAAATGGAACAGTTTGAGGCCAATGGTCTTGTCAAGTATTTCCGAACAGAAAATCGCGGCCAGCCTCATGCGAAGAACCGAGGGCTAAAGGAATCAGGTGGCCACTTCATTGCGTTTTGTGACGCGGATGACATCTGGCATCCTGAAAAACTTTGCATACAAATACCCTTGTTCGAAAACGAGAAAACTGGAGTGGTATACAGCGAAGTATCGTACATTGATCAGCATGGTAATGAGGTCCATAGGTCTCAACCCTATAAGCGCCATAGCGGAAAAGTAACCCAGCAATTAATTATGAAAAATTTTGTCCCATTTGGCACGGCAGTGATACGCAAGGAGTGTCTTACAAAAAACGGTTACTTTAATGAAAACCTCCCAATGGGTATCGATTGGGATCTTTGGCTACGCTTCTCTGTTGATTGGTTATTTCAGTATACGTCGGAAAAAACATACCTTTATCGAGTTTGGCCTGGACAAATGTCGAACAATTACCGAGCAAGATACAAAAATGCAATATTAATACTGGAAAGCTTCTTGAATAAATATCCAGATGAGATTCCTAAAAATCTAATTAACAGAGCATGGGCTGATATGTACGTTAACCGCGGATATACGGTAGCGTGTAGAGAAAAGACGTTGAAGGAACCACTTATCGATATTATGCACGGGATTTATCTCGATTTCAATTACGTGGTAGCTTGGAAATACCTAATAAAAGTACTATTAAGGCGTATCTAAGGTAACGGTGGTTTATGAGCTTTAAGAGCGTGCTATACGATTTTGGCAAACCGTGTGGTCTTTTTTATGCTACAAAATGGATAGCGAAATCTCATCCGCGTATCCTGATGTACCACCGGATCTCGGGTACGACGGGAAATGGCGAATTTCCCGTTGATGTTTTTAGAAGTCAAATTAAAACGCTTAAAAAATGGTTCAATCCTGTTTCGATTTCACAGCTTATTAGTTCATTTTCTGTCGGAAGATCAATACAAAATGCTGTAGTCGTTACATTTGATGATGGCTACTATGACTTTGCGGAATATGCATTTCCTATTCTACAAGAAGAAGGTGTACCTGTAACGTTGTTTGCAACTACTGGCTTCATTAATGATGATCTTTGGCTTTGGCCGGATCAGATATTGTACGCTCTAGAAAGCTGCGAGCGCCGGCCTATTTGTGTCGATGGAATAAAAGGCCTTTCAGACAGTAACTTAAACAATAAAGAGTGCTGGAACATAATAGCCGATCATTGCTTAACGTTATCTTCAGAGAAAAGAGACATTGTCATTCGAAACCTGTATAGAAGTCTTGATCTAGTTATACCTAGTCGTGCTCCAGAACGATTCCGACCCTTAAGTTGGAGTCAGATAAAAGACATGCAGAAATTTGGTTTAACGGTTGGAAGTCATTCATATAGCCACCCTGTGTTATCTAAGTTGTCGGACCAACAAATTTATAACGAGCTTAATCTATCAAAAGAAATGATTGAGCGTAATTTGGATTGTTCGGTCGAGGGGTTTTGTTACCCTAATGGAATGAAGTGTGATTTTGATTGTCGTGTAAAATCGACTCTTATTGAAATAGGTTATAAGTGGGCTGTTACTGCATACCCGACACCGTCGCCTTTGGCGGATCTGTTCGAAATCTCGCGTTACAGCGCGGGTGCTTCGATGGAGCAATATTTTAAGACGGTATTTGGGCTGAAATATTTGTCGATGCGATTTTCGAGTTAAGGTAAATAATGTCAAGTATAAGTATTGTTATGATTTCGTTCAATCGGCCAAATGAAATTAGGCGCAACGTTTTGGAATTAGTATCTCAGCTTAGTGAAGACGTTGAGATAGTAGTTGTGGACAATAAATCAGAAACGCCAGTGCGGTCTGTGCTTAAAAGTTACGAAGCACGGGTGAAAGTAATTGAAATGAAAGAGAATGTGGGTGTTTACGCCAGAAATATAGGCGTTCAAAATGCCACTGGAGACATAGTTGTTACATTAGATGACGATGTGTTTGGATTTTCTGAATGTCACGCTAAAATACTAGAAAAGTATTTTAGCGAAAACAAGAAAGTAGCAGCTTTGAATTTTCGTGTTATTGACGATGTAACGGAGGCACAAATAAATTGGTGTCACCGGCGACGAGCCGATACCTGGGGTTGCCAGGAGTTCACTACGTATGAGATTAGCGAAGGCGCCGTAGCCTTTCGTCGGCAATGCTTTCTGGATTCGGGCATGTACCCCTCTTATTTTTTCATTAGTCATGAAGGTCCTGATATGGCACTTTCTCTAATGGATCAGGGTTGGGATGTTGTCTATTATCCACTTATCACTGTAAGACATGCCCATTCCAAGGGTGGACGGCCAGATTGGAGAAGATACTATTACGATACACGAAATATGGTTTGGCTGGGCGTGCGCCGTTATAATACAAAACTTTTTCTTAGAAAAGTCCCGCTGCATCTTTCTGCTATGTTTTTATACAGTTTGCGAGATGGTTTCTTGAGAGTCTATTTAAATGCTATATACGATTCCCTTAGTCAGATAAAAAAAGTAAGGGAAGATAGGAAATGCATATCTGAAGAGACATATAAAAAATACAAAAAAATTGAAAAATTTAATCCGAGCCTATTTTATATGATAAAGCGTAGGTTGTTTAAAAAGGGAGTTTCTATATAGGTTGCATTTATTTTTTGTAATATTTCAATAATTAATATATTAATGAGTGGTTTTTTAGCACCTTTAATTATTTAGAAAGGTGGTCAAGCAGTGTTAGTATCACCCATTAAGTGATTAATTCTGATAGTTAATGGTGAAAAGATGCCTCGTAATCGTTCTCTGTATTTTCTGCCTGTTTTTGCTTTGATTAGTGGCGTTGTTGCCGCTGCGCCTAGAATCAGCACTATAGAGCTCGCCTCAGATGCAGGTGTGGTCAAAATATCTGGGGAAGGTTTTGGTTCAGGGCCGGAAGTTGTGCTCTTCGATAATTTTGAAGCAGGTCGTGACGGAGAGCCAGTGTCTTATGAATCGGCATCGGTTGGTCAGTGGGGCGGCACCGGGTGGTTCGACGGTACTGCGAGATATGTAGATGAAGGCAACGGTAATTTGGCTATGACTGCCCGAGACCATAGTCAGTCACTGAGTTCAATGAATCGTATTGCTCAACTAGAAGCCAGATTTAAGGACAGCGAGAGAGTCTTTATTGCGTTTTCTGTAAAAGTCCCGAAAGGTACAACGTTTGCCGGTGCGTCTTCGACGCA